>ERZ772999.2-NODE-2-length-288807-cov-5.279271_pt1 | contig 288807 bp, 285 predicted proteins | sample MGYA00511467_ERZ772999 | MGnify/ENA primary metagenome ERZ772999 (study PRJEB29015, sample SAMEA2738064) | human oral metagenome | biome: human oral; feature: human-associated habitat; material: saliva | place: China | collected 2218 ... | reverse complement strand
TTTAGTAGCAGCAATGGGATACACAATATCAAGAAAAGTAAAAGAGTAATTATATTATAAATTTATAATTAGTTTAAAAGCTCATTGAAGTTTTGCATAAATGCAAAATCAATGAGCTTTTTTATTATATGTAGTTAGATAATTTCTATTGAAATTTTAGTGATTTTAAGATAAAATAAGCATAGTTAATCATCGTAAGAATATAAGGGCGGATATATGAATAGTACTTTAAATTACAGTGATACTAATGATAAAAAGTGGAATTCAATTACAATGTTAGATGTATTTAAAAATATTGTTTGGGTTGTTTTTAGTGTTTTGATTTCACTTGTAAATATAAAATTTAATAATGAAAATATAGTTATTCCTATTTCCGTAGCTTTTTTGATAGCTATGATTGCAAATGATATTCCAATTGTCGGAGTTCTTATTGCAGAGGCTATTACTTTAGCCGTGAGATTTGGAATTGGTGCTTTTGGAATATATGTTTTTGAGATATTGATGCTTATTTTGTCAATATTTGTTTTAAAACCGATTGAAATCAAATTAGATAGTGAGAGATATAAATTAGGAAAAAGGGTTATAATTATTACAATAATTGCTTCTTTATTTATTTATATGAAGAAGTATCCTTTTTATACTGTGTGTGAATTTACAATATTTAGCTTATGTTTAGAGTATATTTTTTATAAAGTTTTTTCAAATGGAATTAATGTTTTAAAAAATTTTAGAATAAATAAAGCTTATTCTGAAATTGAAATTATTAGTGCTGGAGTGTTCTTTGTTGTTCTACTAAGTGCATTATTGAATTTTTCTAATAAGTATACTGCTATAATTATAGGAATATTAATTATGGCTGATTTGTGGATAGTTACATCAAGGTTGAGATTTAATTATAGAATTATTGCCACGCTAGCATTTTATATTGTAGGGTTTATTATGTTTGATAATCCAATACAGTATTTTGCGTATTTTATATTTATAGGAATTTTTAGTAAATTTATAAATAAAATGAATAAAATTATTCTATGTGTTGTAAATTTATTTTTAATTACAATATTAATTTATTTAAGTGTTAAATATAAGTTTAATTTGATTATATTGATTGAAATGCTTGTTGGTATGTTTTCATTATTATTTATAAAAGTGATTAAAAAAGTTGATTATACTAGTGATGTGAAAATGTTACCAGAAGCTGTTATGGAAATTGAAGAAAGACAAGATATTGAAAAGGAAAAATTAAAGGAAAAACTTAGTACTTTTAAAATCAAAGTGAAGAATGCAATGTCTTATAATAAAACTAATATTTTATATGATGAATTGTATAAAGATAGAAATGATGTTTTGGGAGAAATCTTTAAAATTTTGGAGAATAATAATTCTATTTCAGATGAAGAAATTATTAAAATATTGAATGATAAAAAGGTTTATTTATCAGAAGAAACAAATGAATTTGATGAAGAGATACAAAAGATGCAACTAAAAGGAGTGACAAGATTAATTAATAATATTTTTGTTAATATTAAATAATGGTGGTGGTTAAATGAGTAAGGGAAAGCGTTATGATGGCGAACAAAAACTTAATATCAAGAAAGTTATAATAACAGTGATTGTTTTTATTATGATAATTGTAGGTATTGTTGGTTTGATTAAATTTTTTAAACATTTTGGAAATAAGAAGGATACAAAAAATGTAGCTATTTCTTATATTTCAGTGTTTAAAAATGGTAAGTTTGGAGTAATTAATTCTAAGGGTGAGGAAATTATAAATGCTACGTATGATAATATTTTAATTATACCAGATGCTACTCAAGATATTTTTTTGTATAATGAAAATTTGAATTTATCTAATAAGACATATAGTTCTGGAGTGATAAATAAGCAGGGAAAGAAACTATTTACTGAATATGATAGAGTTGATGCTTTACAAAGTGTAGATTCAAATGGAAATGTTATTTATTCAAATAAAGTTTTGAAATTTTATAAAGATGGAAAGTATGGATTGATTAGTTTCTCTGGAATAGTTTTAGTTGATGCAATTTATGATGACATTCAATGTTTACCACAAACTACTAATGTTTTGTTAACTATTAAGAATTCTAAGAAAGGATTGATTGATTCTGCTGGTAGCATAATTATTGAGAATGAGTATAGTGATATTTCTTTATTAACTAATAATTATGAAAATGGATTTATTGTTAAAAATGATGCTGGAAAATATGGTGTTATTACTTTTGCAAAGAAAAAAGTTTTGGATACTGTTTATTCTGAAATAAAGCATGTTTATGGTAGTGGATATTATGTTGTTAAAACTTCTAGTAATGAAATGAAATTAATTGATGCTGATGGAAATTCTAAATTGTCAGGTAAATTTGATGATGTTCTTAGTATTGATAATGAATATGTTGTTATAAAAAAAGGTAATAAATATCAGGTTGTTGATTTAGAAGGAAATGTTAAATTAAAAGATTATGATTATATAAAGTATATTTTTGATACTTATTATATAGCTAAAAAAGGCACTACTTATGGTATTGTTGATATTAATAATGAAGTAAAGGTTGATTTTAAATATAAGAATATTGTTTATAGAAAAGATGCAGGATTTATTGAGGGAAATATTGATGATTTAAAATCTGATTTGATATCTTCTTCATTTGAAGTTAAAGTTACAGGAATTATTTCTGAAGTTAACGAAAGTTTAGGTTATATTAAGGTTAAAGTTGATGGTGATTATAAATATTATAATTTACGATTTGAAGAAAAAAATATTAAAGACATTTTGAAGACTAATACTTTATTTTCTTCTGAAAAAGATGGAAAGTTTGGCTTTGTTAATAAAGATGGTCAAGTTATTGTAGATTATATTTATGATGATGTAACTGAAGAAAATGCTTTTGGCTATATTGGAGTAAAAAAGGACGGAAAATGGGGAGTTATTGATTATAATGGCAAAGTTATAATGGAACCTTCATTAGAGTTAAAAAATAATCCTAAAGTGGATTTTATAGGTAGTTTACATTTATGTGTTGATTTAAATGCTAATTATTATACTGATGTAAATGAATAAGTATAAAAAGGGGAAGAGATGAATATTTCTAAAATTTATTTTGGAGCAATTGTTCCAAATGAATTAAGTAAGTTTTATTTGAACTTACTTAATGATGGATTTAAAGTTAAAATTTTTGATAAAATTAATAATCGTGAAATTTATAATTATTTTTCAACTGAAGTTAGAAATACTTTTTTGTGGACATTTAATATTAAAAATGTTGATGATTTTAGTGGATTGGCTAATGATATTGTTGCTCCAATTTGTAATAATTATTATGCTAATATTTTTGAAAAAGAAAATGATATTATTGTTTGTTTTGAAACAGGTATAATTTTTGTTTTAAGTAAGAATATTGATATTGTTAATAGATATCTTAAAAAGATTCCAGATGCTAAGTTAGAAGAGATGTGTTTGAAAAGTTTTTATGAAATTCATAAATATACTGATATTATGGTTGATAATTATTATGAAGCTCATATTTATGCTTTTATCTTTGAGTTATATAAAAAGATTTATGTAAGATTTTTGAGAGAAGAATTGCTTATTTCAAATAAATATGAATATTGTAATTATAAATTTTTGGATTTTAAGAGAGATATTTATGAAAATCAAGTTACAAATAAAGATGGATATGTTGTTCAAGTGGATGAAATTTTAAATTTATACAGTGATCTTCTTGATTTGGAAAATGAATTTTATAAGATTTACAAAATTAAGAAAAGTGTTGTTAATAAAAAGAAAATTAAGATTTTTGGAATTATAATTATTTTAGTAGTATTATTGATAATAATTATTAAATTAGGAAGGAAGTAGTTTGGAAATTTTTGTTGGAAATGATATTATCGAGGTTTCTAGAATTGCTAATTTAATTGAAAATGATAAGTTTTTGCATAGAATTTATTCGAGTGCAGAGATTAAGTATTGTGAAGACAAAGCTAATAAAGCTCAAAATTATGCTGCACGTTTTGCAGCTAAGGAAGCAGTTTTTAAAGCTTTGTCTTCAAAGCTTAATGGTAATTTTTCTATTAATTGGAATGAAATTTGTGTTGAAAAAGATGATAATGGTAGACCTTTTATTATTTTATATAATCATTCTGAAATCTCGGATAATTATAGATTTGATCTTAGTTTATCTCATGTTAAAGAATATGCAATTGCAAATGTTATTATGTATTCAAAGGTATAGGAGGAGAAATGAAATTATTTGATGCTCATTGTCATTATAATGACGAAAAATTTGATTTTGATAGGGATATATTAATTAAAGAAGTTCATGATTCTGGTGTTGTTGGAATGATTAATGCTGGATATTCTTTAAGTGGTTCTGTTTCTGCTGTTGATTTATCAAACAAATATGATTTCATTTATGCGACAGTTGGAATATCTCCGAATGATGTTACTGAAGATTATGTTTCGGATATTGAAAAAATTGAAGAATTGTTAGTTAGTAATTTTAAGAATGGAAAGATTGTTGCAATTGGGGAGATAGGGCTTGATTATCATTATGATGTTGATAGGGATATGCAAAAAGATGCATTTATAAGACAAATAGAGCTTGCTAATAAGTATGATTTACCAATAGTTATTCACACTAGGGAAGCAACTGTGGATACAATTAATATTTTAAAAGAAAATCCTGTAAATAAAGTTGGTATGTTTCATTGTTGTCCACTTAATCAAGAATTAGTTAAAGAAGCTTTGAAACTTGGATTTTATATTTCTGTTTGTGGACCAATTACTTTTAAAAATTCAAAAAATGCTGAAGTGATTGCGAATATGATTCCTCTTGATAGGATATTAGTTGAAACTGATTCACCTTATTTATCTCCTGAGCCTTTGAGGGGAAGAAGGAATGATTCTAGAAATATAAAATATATTGTAGAAAAGATTGCAAATTTTAAAAAAGTCGAACCTGAAGTGGTTATGAATAGTGTTTTTGAAAATATTAAAAGATTATTTAAAAATATTAAAAATATTTGATTTAAATATTTAATAATTGGAGAGTAAAATGACTAAAGAAGAATATATTGATGGTATAAAAAATGCAAAAGATAGATATGAGTACTATGTAAATTTTGATAATATAATGGCTATTGATGATAATATTAATTTATTAGAATTAGCGAACATAGGAAAGGAGTATTTAAGTGATTCCGAAAAAGTTGAATTTCTATTATCTAGACCATTTTCATTTGATAAAGAAAAGCCTTATAAAGATAATTGTTTTTATCGAGATTTATATAAAAGTATAAAAGATATAAATATAAAAAATGAGCTTGTTTTTAATTCTAAATTTATTGATAAATTTGGAAATTATGATTTAATTGATTTAATGCCAAAAGAATCAATTGTAATATTATTGCACAATCCGGATAAAAGATTAATGTTTAATAATTTTTCTAATTATGATTATATATCTTTAATAAGTAAACTTGATGATAGTGAAAAGATGGAGTTTTTAGAGGATTTTGAAAATTTTGAGTGTTTTGAATTTAAAAGCTTTGATATTGCTAATATTTTATTAACAATTAAAAGTGATGAATTAATTAACAAAGCTTTAAATTTGAAATTTATTAATAAAGATAATATAGTTGATATATTAGTTTTGCTAGAAGATAAATTTATAATTAATTCTTTACAAGTGGATGATGATAGGATTTGCAAAGATGGAGTGGAAAAACTAATAAGAGCTTTAAGAAATGTTGATAATATTATAGATGTTTTTAATAATATTCCAGAAGTGCTTGAAAAAAATGGACTTGATATACAAGTTATATCAAGTTTTTGGATTGATAAAAATAAGCAAATTGAATTATTAAGTAGGATTGATGAAATAAATCGTAGTTATCAAGAAAAAAGAAGAGCTTTTGTTAATTTGACTAAAGATGTAAGGGAAAGTCTTAATGAAAAAGAAATTAACACTGATTATAAAAAAGTTATTAATTTGGATTATGATGATAATAATATTTTTGGTTCTAAATTAATTTTTAATCCACAAAGAAATGCTGAAGAATACAGGGGATTGGATAAGTTTTTAAAAATTATGCCTAAGAATTTTTCAAAATATGAAAGAGAGAAGCTGTATGAATTGTTTGAAATTTGTCCTAATGTTGGGATATACTCTGATATGAATGAAGTGCAGACTGCTAAAGAATATAGAAATGGTGAAAATTGGATAGATTCTGTTATTAATAAAATTGACACTGAAATGACTGATATACAAAAGATCTACATTGTTGATGAAGCAATTGGAAAAAGAATTAGCTATTCACCAATATATAAAAAAGTAAATCAAGATACAGTTAAAGTTAGACAATTATGGTCAATAATAGATACTGGCTATGGTGTTTGTAATGGCATAGCGGAAGTTGAAAATTACATATTGAATAAAATTGGAATAGAAAATGAAATTGTATCTTCTAAGACACATTCATTTTTAAAAATTAAGAATTTGAATGTTGATGGAGAAAATGTTGGTAATTCAATATTAGATCCGACTTGGAATTTATCAGAAAATAGAGTAAGTGATAGGCCTGAATGGTTTTTGATTTCATATGAAAATGCAAAGATGAGAGATGGGAGTGGTGCACATCAAAATGATGAAAACTTGAAAGATGCAGTATTTAATTTAGATAAAGAAAAGATGGAAAAAGAATTATGCAATATTGGAAAAGTTAATAGTGAAGGAAAATTTCCTTTTGAAGATAAGCTATTGGAGTTGGATGAATTTTATGATAAGTGTGATAATCCTAATGAAATTATATTGAAATGCTTAAAATTTGCGCAAGATTATATACCAGATTTTGTGAATTGTCAAAATTCTACTAAGAGTATTTTAGTTAATATTTTATCAAGGGTAATTCTTAAGGAATCGAAAAAGTTTAAAGTTAGAGAAGGATCTAAAATAGTTAATGTTTATAGGAAAGATGATAAAAATAAAGAAGCTGTTAACTTGATTCAAATTGTTAAAGAAGATGGTGTACAATTTTTTGCATATTCGGATAAGGAAACTAATAGTTTTAAGATTATTAGTGAACGAAATCTTGAAAAAAGCTTTGCTTCTTATGATGTTGATAAAGAGCAAAATAATGGTATGGAACTTTGGGATTTGACTGTAAATTTAGATTCCAGTAATCGAGAAGGTGAAAATAAAAATAATGATAAGGATATGGATGAATAGTTATGAGTTTTTTGGAAAAAATAAAAAAATTTTTTAATAGGTTATTTTTTAGAAGGCTTGATTCTTCAACTTTTAATAATTTTGTAGAAGATAATAAAAATGAAATTATGCAAAATGAACATAGTAAATATGTAGAAGAGTTGAAGAAAAGTTATGGGAAAGAGATTATAGAAAATAAAAAAGATTATAAAAAATTAAAATTTGTTAATGAAATTTATGTGGAACCTAATATTCATGATGGAACAGGTTTTAAGAAAAAAATGAATCATTAATATACATTTGTTCTTTTTTCAAACTCCTTTAGCCGTAAAGGTTTAAAACAAAAGTATCTGAAATTTGACTATATTTTTTGTAAGTGGTATAATAGGAATGATTACTTAAAGGAGGATTTATGCGAAAACATATAAGTATTCAACCGGAGTCAGATAAACCTCAATCCGGAAAATTTTCTATAAAGAAGGTTTTAACAATTGCCATTTTATTTGTTTTATTAATGGGAACAGTTGGGGTTATGGCTTCAAGCAACAGGGTAAGAACTGTTAAGATATTATTATCAAGTGGTTATGAAATGAATGTTGTAACTACTAGTACGAAAGTCGAAGATATTTTAAAAGAAAATCATATAATTGTTTTTGATGGTGAGAGTGTTACACCTGATGTTAAGTCAGATTTATCAGATAATAGTACAATTACCATTAAGAAGGGTGAAAATATTACAATTGCTCAAGAACAAGAGTTTTCACCTGAAGAAATTTTAAAAAGTTATCAATCAGTAATCGAAAAAATTGTAACAGAGCAAGTAGAAATTCCATTTAAAACTACGACTAAGGAAGTTGCAAATGGTAGTCAAAATACACAAAACCAAGTTGTTCAAGCTGGTGTAAATGGTGTTAAAGAAATAAAATATAGAGTTAGATATCAAAATGGAAATCAAATTTCGAAAGATGTGATTTCTGAAAAGGTTATAAAAGAACCTGTTGATAAAATTATTGAAGTAAGAGCAAAAGTTACATCAAGGAGCAGTGTTGTAAGAACTGGTTCAAAGACTTGGACTTATAGTGAAGATGATATGAATTTATTATATGCTATTACTTGTCAAGAATCAGGGTCAAGTTATGAAGGTGCGTTAGCTGTTATAACTTGTGCTGCAAATAGAGCTGAAAAGAGAGGTTCTGACCCTCTTTCAGAATATAAAAGAAAGAATCAATTCTGTTATACAATTGATTCTTATTGGAAAAAATATTTAAATGGTAAAGTTCCATCTTTTGTTAAAGAGGCTGTTAAGGATGCGTTAAACGGAAAGAGAAATCATAATTTTTATTCTTTTAGATCAACTTGGACAGGTGTAAAAGGTGTTAATATTGGTGGTAATGTTTACTTTTAGATAATTATGAAAGAGATGGTTGTTATACCATCTTTTTCTATTATGTGTGTAATTATTTTTGATATATAAGGAGGAAAAATGAAAATAGTCTCATGGAATGTTAATGGATTGAGAGCAGCAATAAATAAAGGATTTTATGACTTTTTTAATGATGTTAATGCAGATTTATTTGGTATTCAAGAAACAAAGATGCAAGAGAGTCAAGTTGATGATGATATGAAAAAATTAGGAAATTATCAGTATTGGAATAGTGCAGAAAAAAAGGGATATTCAGGAACTGCTGTGTTTTTGAAAAACAAACCTTTAAAAGTTACTTATGGTGATGATAATGAAGGAAGAGTAATTACTTGCGAATATGAAGATTTCTTTTTTGTTAATTGTTATGTTCCTAATTCTAAAAGAGAACTTGAAAGGCTTGATTATAGAATGGAGTGGGAAGATAAAATGCGTGAGTATTTGATTTCTTTAGATAAAGTAAAACCAGTTATTTATTGTGGTGATTTAAATGTTGCACATAAGGAAATAGATTTAAAGAATCCTAATACAAATCATAGATCTGCAGGATTTACTGATGAAGAGAGAGAAAAAATGACTAATCTTCTTGATTCAGGATTTGTTGATAGTTTTAGGTTTGTTAATCCTGATGTGATTGATGCATATTCATGGTGGTCATATATGTTTCATGCGAGAGAGAAAAATGTTGGCTGGAGAATTGATTATATTATTGTTTCTGAACGTATAAAAAATAAAATTAAAGATGTAAAAATTTATAATGATGTTCTTGGCAGTGATCATTGTCCAGTAGGTCTTGATATTGATATATAATACTTAAGTTAAATAAAAATAATAATTGTAAAGATAAAGATAAAATATAGTAATCTATTGAAAAAAATAGTCGCTTATGATATATTAATCGTAAATTTTAGAGAGGTGAGTATAAATGGCTGATTTAATAGAAAATAAGGAAAACATTTTACTTGATAATAGCAAAAAAACTATCTTAGCAGTTGATGATGAAAGTTCTATATTGGACCTTTTGAAGTTTAATTTAGAAAAAGAAGGCTTTAATTTTATATCTGCAGAAGATGGCGAAGAGGGAATTAATAAAGTGTTAAATGAAAAACCTGATTTATTATTGCTTGATGTTATGATTCCTAAGATGGATGGTTTGTCTGTATGTAAGAAAATAAGGCAGGAAAATATTAATATTCCAATAATTATGTTGTCAGCCAGAGGAGAAGAGATTGATAAAGTTTTGGGACTTGAAATTGGTGCTGATGATTATATTACGAAGCCTTTTAGCCCTAGAGAAGTTATTGCAAGGATTAAAGCAAATTTAAGAAAATTTGATAAGAATAAGAGCGTTGAGGAAGAACAAAAGAATCAAATTGCTGTAGGCTCTTTAATACTTGATTTGGATAAGTTTGAAGCAATTGTTAGGGGAACTACGGTTACTGATTTAACAAGACGTGAATTTGAAGTTCTTAAGTTTTTAGCACAAAAGCCTGGACAAATAGTAACAAGAGAAACATTATTAGAAAAAGTATGGGGATATGAGTATTATGGTGATATTAGAACTGTTGATGTTACCGTGAGAAGAATTAGAGAAAAAATTGAAAAAAATACATCAAATCCGAAAATTATTATAACGAAACGTGGAGTTGGATACTATTTAGCAAATAAGTAAATATGAAATAGCATTTATTACTTGAGTTATATTAATAAATGCTATTTTTCTTTTATGGAGAGATTATGAAGAATTATTATTATAAATTAGTTTATATTTTTTCAATTATAGAATTGCTTTTTATTGTAATTTTTACAGCTTTAATGTTTAAGGCTTTTAGAGTTAATGTTAGTGATATAATTACTATTGTTATTGGACTCTTATTGTTAGTGATTTTATTTGTGATTTTGTTAAAAATTTATGTAAAAAATAGTATTTTGGAACCTATGTCAAGAATGCTTAATAGTCCTGATAAAAATTATATTAATGATGGTGTTGTTGAAGAAAATGATGCTGATGTTTATAGAATGCTTGATTATTTGAGGAAAAAGTTGAAAAAAGCAAATGATGAGAAGAAGAAGACGGATACTATTTTAGAGCATATGACAGATGGTGTTATTGCTTTTGATATGGATGAAAATGTAACATATATTAATGTTGCTGCTAAGCGATTACTTGAAATTGAAGATGGAAAGAATACTTTTAAAAAGATTTTTGAGAAATTTAATGATGATGATATTAATTTGCAAAAAATTATTTATTTAGATACTTGGACATCTTACGATAAAAAAGTTGTTTTTAATGATAAGACTATGGAGTTACTTTTTGTTCCGTTTTTAGATGAGATTAATAGACCTGTTGGATTAATGGTTGTTATTCAAGATATTAGTGAACATGAGAAGTTGAATGAAATGAGAAAAGAATTTGTTGCTGATGTGTCACATGAATTACAGACACCATTGACTTCTATTAAAGGATTTTCTGAAAATTTGTTGGAAGATGAATGTGATTCTGAAACTCAAAAGCATTTTTTGAAAATTATAAATGACAATGCTAATAGAATGGAAAATTTAATTCATGATTTATTAACTTTATCTAAATTTGATGGTAAAAGAGAAAATAATAAACCTGAAAAGTTTGATTTAGGACAGTTGGCAAAAGAGTGTAGTGAAAAATTTGAAATTGAAATTAAGAAAAAGAATATTGATTTGAAGTGTTTTGTTACTGCTGAAGTCCCATTAGTTTATGCTAATAGAGATGGTATTGAAAGAGTTATTTTGAATATTATTAGCAATGCGGTTAAATATACACCAGATGGTGGGAAAATTGATATTTATATTGGATTTGTTCATAATGATGCATATATAAAAATTAAAGATACTGGAATTGGTATTCCAAAGGGTGATGTCGAAAAAGTTTTTGAAAGGTTTTATAGAGTTGAGAAGGCACGTTCTAGGAAAATGGGAGGAACCGGGCTTGGCCTTTCAATTGCAAAAGAGATTATTGAACAGAATAAAGGCACTATTAAGATTAATAGTGATTTAGGAAAAGGTACTGAGGTAATTATTAAAATACCTACGTTTAATGAAGAAGAGGGTTAATATGAGTGATTCTACTAAAAAGAATATTTTGGAATGGATATATTGTATTGTTATAGCGATTATTTTAGCTTTATTAATAAAGTTTTTTATAGGTACACCTACTGTTGTTAAACAACATTCAATGTATCCAACATATAAGCCAAATGATAGATTGATTTTAAATAGGATGGCTAGAGCTAAAATGCCTAAAAGAGGTGAAGTGGTTACTTTTGAAGCGCCATCTAAAAGTGTATATGGACCTGGAGAATACGATTTGAATAATCCAGTTGCTAAATATCAAAATCAACCTAATAGTATTTTAAAAAAGTTTTTGTATTATGTGCTTGAAGTTGGTAAAACATCTTATATAAAAAGGGTTATTGCTATAGAAGGTGATAAAGTTGAAATTAAGAATGGACATGTTTATATAAATGGTGAATTGCTACATGAAAAGTATTTACAAGATGGTGTTAATACTGAACCAACTGGAGTGTTTAATAATTTTGTAGTGCCTAAAGGTTGTGTTTTCTTAATGGGTGATAATCGTAGTGGCTCAATGGATTGTAGAAGCTTTGGATGTATTCCGGTAGAAAAAATTGAAAGTAAAGTTGTTTTTAGATTTTGGCCACTTAATAAGATTGGCCCTACACAAAAGGAGAACTAAATGTTTGAAGATATTTTAGGCAATGATGATGTTAAAAAATATCTAACTAATTGTATTGAAAATAAAAATTTTTCTCATAGTTATATTTTTAGTGGAATTAAAGGCGTTGGGAAATATACTTTTGCTAAAGATTTTGCTAAGTGTATTTTAGAAGATCCTATGATGCAAGATTATTATGAACTTGAACCTGATGGAAAATCAATTAAAGTTGCTCAAATAAGAGAATTACAGAACGTTATTAATATAAAACCGACTTTTTCGGAAAAGTCTGTTTATATTATTGATGATGCAGATTTGATGACAATTGAGGCACAAAATTCTTTACTTAAAACACTTGAAGAACCTCCTGAATATGTGGTGATTATATTAATTGTACATAATGAGAGAAGTGTTTTGAGTACAGTAAAATCTAGATGTGTTAATATTAAATTCAATAAGTTGTCTGATAAAGATATTAAAAAATATTTTTTGAAGAATGATTTAAATTTTGAAGATAAGAATATTAATGTTTTTAAAGTTTTAGATGGTAGTTTAAATAATATTGATTTTATTAGAGATGATTATGATGAGTTATTGAAGTTAATGGTGTTTGTTACTAATTTGAAAAAAAATAAAGTAATTAATTTTTTTCAAGATGCTAGTGTTTTTTATGATAATCATGATAAAATAATTAGATTATTGGAATATTTAAATATGTTATTGTTTGAAAATTCGTATTTTCAGTTGATTGAAATTGTAGAAAAAACTAAAAATAAAATTTTAATGAATAATAATTTTGAGATGTGTATTGATTATATGATTTTAAATTTTATAGAAGAGTTATATTAAGGAGTTGTTTTGAGAACTGTAATAGGTGTTAAGTTTAGAGATAATGGGAAAGTTTATTATTATGATCCTGGTGAAAGTGTTCTGCAGGAAGGCGATTGTGTTTTTGTTGACACATTAATGGGATTGGAGTTAGCTTATGTTGTGGTAGCTAATAAAGATGTTGATGAAAAAGTTTTAAAGAATGAGTTAAAGTTAATAAGAGGCATAGCTACAATTAATGATAAGAAGATTGCAGAAGATAATAAAGTTGCTGCTAAAAAAGCTTTTGGTATTTGTAAAGAAAAAATTGAATATTATAAGTTGCCTATGATATTAATTGAAGCAAGGTATTTGTTTGATAAGTCTAAATTGATTTTTAGTTTTACTTCTGATGAAAGAGTGGATTTTAGAGATTTGGTTAAAGAGCTTGGATCTATTTTTAGAACTAGGATTGAACTTAGACAAATTAGTGTACGTGATCAATTAAGTCAGATGAATGGTTGTTGTGGTATTTGTGGTAGAGAACTTTGTTGTCAAACATTTATTAATGATTTTGATACAGTTTCTGTTAAGATGATTAAAGAACAAAATTTATCATTAAATACTTCAAAAATGACTGGAAATTGTGGAAAATTAATGTGTTGCTTAAGGTATGAGCAAAATGTTTATGAAGATAAATCAAAGAAACTTCCTAAACCCGGAACTAAAGTTTTTTCTAAAACTGAAGGGTATGGAATTGTTGATTCTGTTGAATATTTAAAAGAACTTATAAGGGTTAAATTTGTTGATAATGAAAATAATAATTATTATAAAAAGATTAATGCTTCTGAGTTAGAATATTAAAAATGCAGTACAAAAGTACTGCATTTTTTGTTATTCTTTTTGACTTAAATCTGAACCACAATATTTGCACTTTGTTGCATTGTATGGAATGTCACTTAAACAATATGGACATGTTTTTTCTTCTGGTTCACTCTCATCTTCATTATTATTAGATTTTTTTATAATTTTGTTTGTCATATTTTCAGCTTTATTTATTGATTTAACCATTAGGAAAATAACAATTGCGATTATTAAGAAATTAATAATTGCAGAAATAAATTTTCCATAAGAAAGTGTAGCAGTTCCGATTTTTACTGATAATCCTGATAAATCCACTTTACCAGTGATCATTGTGATGATTGGCATTATGATGTCGTTTACTAGTGAATCTACAATTGCTTTGAATGCTCCACCTATAATTACACCGACTGCTAAATCCATTACATTACCTTTTGCAATGAATTCTTTAAATTCTTTAAACATATTTTCTCCTTTTTTATAAAAATATTTCAAATTTATTAAAAATGTTGATTTTTGGGATTTTATTTGACATTATCCCTTTCGTAATTATATAATCAGTATGATAAAAAGTCTAGTATTGTATGCTAAAAAATTAGAAATGGAGAAAATTAGATAGTGAAAGATTTGATTGAAATTAGATGGCATGGTAGAGGTGGACAAGGAGCTAAAACAGCGTCTTTATTACTTGCTGATGCGGCTTTTAATACTGGTAAGTATATTCAGGGGTTCCCAGAATATGGTCCTGAAAGAACTGGAGCTCCATTGACTGCATATAATAGGATTAGTACAACACCAATTAGATCTCATTCTAATGTTTATTATCCTGATTATGTTGTTGTTGTTGATGATACTTTATTAGAAGCTGTTCCTGTGGCTCAAGGTATTAGAGATGGTGGAGCAATTGTTATAAATACTAAAAAAAGTTTAGAAGAAATTGAAAAATCTTTAAAAGGTTATGATGGACCAATTTATACTATTGATGCCAAAACCATTTCAGTTGAAACTATTGGAAGGTATTTTCCTAATACAGCAATGCTTGCTGCAATTGTGAAAATAACTGGTATTATGAGTGATGAGGATTTTTTAAGAGATATGGAAGGTTCTTTTAAGCACAAGTTTGCTACTAAACCTGAAGTTATAGAAGGAAATATGAAAGCAATTGAAAGAGCATTAAAAGAAATTAACCAATTGCGTTAAGGAGGATTAATGAATATAAATAAAGATTCTGTTTGGCAGGATATGACTATTGGTGGAACGATTTGTGATTCTGCTAATTCGTTGGAATATAAAACAGGGGATTGGAGGACTAGAAAACCAGTTTTCATTCCTGAAAAATGTAAGCAATGTGGATTGTGTTTTCCTGTTTGTCCGGATGATGCAATTCCTGTTGGAAAAGATTTAAAGAGAACTGATTTTAATTATGATTATTGTAAAGGATGTGGAGTTTGTTCTAAAGCTTGTCCTTTTGGTGCTATTGAAATGACGGAGGTGGATTAATGGGAATTCGTGAAAGATTAAGTGGCAATGAGGCAACAGCTTATGCTATGAAACAGATTAATCCTGATGTAGTTGCTGCATATCCAATAACTCCATCAACTGAAATTCCACAATATTTTGCATCTTATGTGGATAATGGTGAAGTTGATACAGTATATGTTCCTGTTGAAAGTGAACATAGTGCAATGTCTGCTTGTATTGGAGCTCAAGCTGCTGGTGCAAGAGCTATGACTGCAACATCTGCAAATGGTTTGGAGTTCATGTGGGAAATGGTTCAAATTGCATCTAGTACAAGATTACCAATTGTTATGGCCTTAGTAAATAGAGCAATTTCGGGACCTCTTAATATACATAGTGATCATTCTGATGCTATGTCTGTTAGAGATAGTGGTTGGATTATGCTTTTTTCTGAAAATAATCAAGAAGCGTATGATAATATGCTTATGGCTCATCGAATTGCAGAACATAAGGATGTTTTATTACCATTGATGATTTGTCAGGATGGATTTATTACTTCACATTCTATTGAAAATATCGAGTTGTTGGAAACTGAAAAAGTTAGGGACTTTATTGGAGAATATGATCCGCATACTAATTTGTTAGATCCGGAAAATCCAATGTCAGTTGGGCCAATGGATTTACAACCATATTTAATGGAGCATAAGAAGCAACAACAAGTTGCGATGAAAAATGCATTAAATGTAATTTCTAATGTTTCAAAAGAATTTGGAGATTTAACAGGTAGATATTATGATTTTTTTGAAAAATATAAAATGGATGATGCAGATTATGTTATTGTTTGTATGAATTCAACAGCTGGTACTGTTAAAGATACTGTTGATAAACTGAGAAATAAAGGTATTAAAGCTGGATTGTTGAAAATTAGAGTTTTTAGACCATTTCCTGGAGAAATGATAGTTGATGCATTAAAAAATGTAAAGGCAGTAGCTGTACTTGATAAAGTAGCGTTTTTATCTAATACTGCTGGTCCATTATATGAAGATATTGTTAGTGCAATGTTTCATAATGGTGTGAAATTAAATGTAATTAATTATTCTTATGGAATAGGTGGAAGAGATGTTACAGAAGAGTTAATTATGAGTGTTTATAAAAATTTGGAAAATCTAAAAGATATGAGTGAGCCTTATAGATATTTAGGTTTGAAAGAAAGGAAATAGAAAGTTGTATAATGTTAAAGAAGTAGTGGCAAATCGACCATCTAGATATGTTTCAGGACATAGAATGTGTTCGGGGTGTGGTGCACCACCAATTACAAGAATGATTTTAAGAGCAGTTAAGCCAGAAGATCATGTTGTTGTTTCAAATGCAACTGGATGTTTGGAAGTTTCATCTTTCATTTATCCATATACTTCATTTAAAGATTCATATATTCATACAGCTTTTGAATCTGCTGCATCAACAGCATCTGGTGTGGAAGCTGCATATAAATCATTAAAAAAACAAGGCAAATTACCTGAAAATAAAGATACTAAAATTTTAGTTTTTGCTGGTGATGGTGGAACTTATGATATTGGTTTTCAAGCTTTGTCTGGTGCGATGGAAAGAGGACATGATTTAACATATATTTGTTATGATAATGGTGCTTATATGAATACTGGTATTCAAAGATCTTCAGCTACACCAAAGTTTGCAGATACAACAACAAGTCCACAAGGAAATGTTATTCCTGGTAAAATGCAGGAAAGAAAAAATATCACGGAAATAATGGTTGCTCATGAATTGCCTTATGTATCTCAAACTGCTGCTTATGGAAATTTTAAAGATTTATATGAAAAAGCAGAAAAGGCAATATATACTGAAGGACCTACATATATGAATGTATTTGCTCCTTGTCCAAGAGGCTGGAGATATGCTGAAGAAGATTTAATGTTAATTAATAAATTAGCTGTGGATACTTGTTATTGGCCAGTATATGAAGTGGAAAATGGTGTGTATAAAGTGAATAAACCGGTTAAAAAAGTTCCAGTTGTTGAATTTTTAAAACTTCAAAAGAGGTTTGCACATATGTTTAAGCCTGGAAATAAATGGATGATTGAAGAATTTCAAGCTGGTGTTGATAGAGCTTGGGAAAAACTTTTATTAAAAGAGGAAATGACTAATAGATAAAAAATAAGGGGTTATTATGAAATTTAAAAAAAGTTTAGTTTCAATAATTGTTTGTGCTTTTACTTTTTTCTTAGTTAGTACTAATGTTTTTGCAGTAGATGTACAGAATAAATTAAAAGATGTTCCTGTAACTGAAGGATTATTAAATGAAGGATATATTCCAAAGAAATATTATGTTGATTCATTTTCTTCTTTAGCAGGTTCCTCTAATAATCCTTATTATATAGAAAATGTATTACAATATGCTAATCTGTCTAAATTTTCTTTAAGAGATATTATTCCTGAAAATGTTGTTATCAGAGATCAAGGTAAAGAAAATTCTTGTTGGGCTTTTAGTACAATTGCTTGTCTAGAATCAAATTTAGCGTTGAAAAATAAACAAAAAGGAAAACCTACTAAAGTGTATGATTTCTCTGAGCAGTACATGGTTTCTGGTTCATTTTATGATAATTATTTAAATGGACAAATAAATAAAAAAGGTTTAAATGTTAAACCATATGTTGGTGGAAATTTTGAAAGAGCTATGGGGAATGTAACGAGTGGTAATGGGGTTATTGATGAAAGTAGTTATCCTTATTTAAATTCTGAAGCACCAGTTGATATTAATAGTTTGTCTAATAAAAAAGTTACTGCAGACATTTTAGATACAGTTATGTTTGAATCTCCGAATAATGAAGAACAATTTATGAAATTAAAAAAAGCAGTGAAAGAACATATTGTTCAAAATGGTGGCGTATATGTTGCATTAAGGATGCCTAAAATTGGAGATTATAAATTTAATCCAGTTAAAGGTTCTGTATACAATGATGTTAAAGCTGCTCAAAATCATACAGTTACTATTATAGGATGGGATGATAATTACCCTAAAGAAAATTTTAATTTTAAACCTGATAATAATGGAGCATGGCTTGTAAAGAACTCTTATGTGGCTCATTTGGAACAAAATGTTGACGAGGTGAAAAACGAGATATATGAATTTTTAAAATCATATTTTAATTTAAATGGAATTCATTCTGCAAATGAGATTGATGATAATTATTTAATAGAAGCTTTGAATGCTGAATATAAAAGGCAATTTAATATTGAACCTGTTAAGTTGGTTCAAGGGAAAGATGGAGTGAAATATGCTTCAATTGATATTAATACAGGTGGATACTTGTATATTTCATATGAGGATAAAACTTTATCGGATTATATTGGTATTACTAGGGCTATTGAGAAAAAAGATTATGATAATATTTATCAAAATTGTTATTATGTTTCTGGGTATAGAGATTATTTAACTACTAATAATAAAAAAACTTATGGAGTATTGTTAGGGGAACAATATGAAGCAAATTCTAATGATGAAAAACTTATAAAATTTTCAATTAGGGTTTTGAGTGAGGCAGATTATGAATTTTATGCAAATGTTAATGATAATGATGTAGATATGAGTAAATTATTAAAATTAGAGTTGGATAATTTTAGTACGAAGATTCATTTGAAGCCTGGATATCATACGATTTATTTAAAAGAACCTTTAAAATTAAATTCAAAAAAATTTGCTGTTGCTACAAAAATGTCAAATGCTAATTCATTTGATGTAGCAGTTGGAAATACAAACGATTTTAATGTTGATTGGTTTAAATACACTAAACTATCTAAAAATAGCTACTTGGGAATAATAGATGAGAACGAAAATATTAAATTAGAGAGAATGAATGATGTAGATTTTACTTTAAAAGCATATACGGAAAAAGATGGAAATGTTATTTCAGAAGATAATGATATTGATAAAAATAATAGTATAAATAATGGAGTAAATTATAAAGGTGAAAATGATTTAAAGAAGAATTCTATAAAGAGTGCAGAAGTTAAGTTTTATTATAATAAAAATAATAAATCTATACGAATTAGTAATATTAATCCTTATATTGGTGAATCTAAATATGAGTTTTCAATAATAATGAAAGATGATACCAATGATTCAAATTCAGTGTTAATTGATAAGAATGGCGTAAATATATTTAAATTTTCATCAAGTGATTTAAAGAAGGATGTTAATAATACATATTATTATGAGTTTAGTATTGGTGATAATATTAAAAATCTTGATGATTTAAAAAGATACAAACTTTTAAATTTGAATTTAAAAGAATATGTTGATGGTAATGCTAATGAGAGAAATATTAATTTTGAATTAATAAATATGGATAATATTAATAATTTTGATAAATCATTACTAAATGATGATTCAAAAAAGAATTTTGTTGATACTACCGTAGTGAAAGGCAGATTGCCACAAACAGGTGAATCTATTTTAATTTTAGTAATTATATCGTTTTTATTAGTACTATGCATTATTTATAAAATTTATGTTAGTAAGATAAAATAGTTTGGAAAAGGGCAGAAATATGGAGATACGAATGAGAAAATTGTTTAGTTTAATCTTTTTTAATTTAATATTATTTATGTTGGTTAATGTAAATATAGTATTTGCGACAGATTCTGCCCAAATGCAACAAATTAATCAAAATGTTGAACAGAATGTTGATAAATCCAAAGAAGTTAATGAAATGGGAATTTATAAAATGCCCGATGATTTAACTTATAGTGATTCGTCAAGGATATATTTAAATAATGGAATAATTTTATTTAAATATACTGATGGTACTGAGCAGCTTGTAGATATGATGTCATCTGACATAGTAAAAAATGTAAATTTTGATGGTGATTCTGATAATATTGTGATTAGTTTTGTTTATAATAATGTTATTATAAATGGTACTGTTTTATTACAGAAAAGTACTGATACTATAATGCATAATACGGTAGCTGGAGCAGGAGATTCTATTAGAGGATTTGACATAAAGGTGGCACCTAAATATTCATATATACAAAATTATGATAAACTTGATTTAAAGAGAGGGGTACTAGAAGTTTTTTACAGTGATGGAAGTTTAGGTATTGTTAAAATGACAGATCCTGAAGTTGTTGTCGAAGGGTTTGATAATTCTGTGCCAGGTATTCAAGAGTTAACCGTAAAATATAAAGGTTTTGAAAATAAGTTTAAAATTGAAATTGTTGAAAATCATAATCCTTTGTTAAATGGAAATTTGAATGATAAGATTATAAATAATAATAATAGTACTGTAGAGAGACCTAAATTTTTTAGAATTGAGAATTGGAAAAGTAATAATACAAATACAAATTCCAATACAAGTTCTAATGCTAATAATACTGAAGTCCCTAGAGTAAATGGACCAGATAATACAATGGCGAAAGGATTGTTGCCTCAAACTGGAGCGTTGCCAATTGTTTTGTTTATTATATTGATTTTTGTAATATTGATAATTGTTTCATTTTATAAAAAGTTGGGTATAAAAAATGGAATTAGAGGTAAATGATATGAATAAAATAATATTAAATATATTTAAAGTTTTTATAATATTAATTATTGTATTTAATAATGGATTAGTATTTGCTAATGAGATTAGTAATGGAAATAATATTTTTAGATCATATCTTGGATTATCGCCTAATGAATCAAGTTTTGATTTGAGAAGTGTTATACCAGAAAATGTAGTTGTTAGATATCAAGGCGTGGCAAATAACTGTTGGGCTTTTGCAACAGTAGGAGCATTAGAAACTACATTGGCCTTAAAAAGAAAGAAAAATGGGCAATCTGTAAAAGTTTTTGATTTTTCAGAAGCACATGTTAAATATGGTTCACGTTATGATATGTTTTTAAATGGTCAGAAAAATAATAAAGGACTAAATTTAGATAAATCAGTTGGTGGAACTTTTGAACAAGCTTTAAATTATATGACTAATGGGTTTGGTCCTGTTGATGAAAAGTGGCTTCAGTATAATCCGAGTGAACCTAAGATTAGTCTTGGGGATATAGAATCAATTACACCTAGTGTAATTGTTAAAAATAGTGTAAATTTATCAATTCCACCTAATAGCGATGAATCGACTATTGATGCATTAATTCCTAAAATTAAAACTCATATAAAGAATCATGGAGGTCTTTATTTTTCGTTAAATTATCATCGTGGTGATCAATATACAAATGTTAATAATAAGGCTAGATATTGTGATGTTCCTTTGAGAACAAACGAATCTCCATCACATGCTGTTGTATTGATTGGATGGGATGATAATTATAGTGCTAATAATTTTACTAAAAATCCTGGTAAAGATGGTGCATGGATTTTTAAAAACTCATATGGTAGTTATTCTGATGTTGAATATCTATCATATTATGATAAAACTTCATATACTGAAGTGTGTGGATTTACAGATGTTGAAGAAGAAAAAAATTATGATAAGCAGTATCAACATCAAGTATTGCCACCGATAGTTGATTTTAAAGTTAATAAAGGACCTGTTATTTCTCAATTGACTGTTGCAGAAGTTTATCATAGAGATAGATTAGATAAGAGAGAATCTATAAAAAGATTAAGTATTATGGCACAAGAATCGGGAATTTATGAATTTTATATTAATCCTAAAGATAATGATTTAACTAAATTAGAAAAGGTAGATGTTAATAAGATTTATTTAAGAAAGGGATTTAATACCGTTGAGTTAGATAATCAAGTAGAGTTGACTGGCTCTGATTTTGTTATTGCGGCAAAAGTTCCAAATGTTAATGGAGAGTTCCATATATCTTATCAACCAACTAATAGAATGCAAGATTATACTGCAAGTGTTAGTAATCCTGGTGAGACATATGTTAATTATGTTGATAATAGCAATGCATCTTATTGGAAGGATTTTGTTGCGTCTGGAAGAGGAAATTCATCGTTAAAAGCATATGTTAGCTATGGGGATACTGAGGTGGTTCCTACTAAGATAAAAATGTTATCTGATCCAAATAAATTAGAATATATAAAAGATACTGAGGAATTGGATGTTACTGGTGGAAAGATTTTGGTTTCTATGAGTAATGGGGAAACAGTTGAGAAGAGTTTGGAAGATTCAAAAGTTAAATTGAGTGGATTTGATAATTCTTCAATTGGTCCAAAGACTATAACTGTGGATTATATGAATAATAAAACAACTTTTGTTGTTAATGTTATTGATTCGCCTAATCAATTGATTTCGTTAACATTGAAGAAAGCTCCTACTAAAGTTGAATATATGATTAATGATACTTTAGTGAGGGATGGAGGTGTTTTACAAGCAACTTATAGTAATGGAAAGTCTGCAGATATTAGTACAAATAGTTCATCAGTTAAGTTTTCTTCACCTAATATGTCTGTCCCAGGAACTAAAAATGTTACAATTACATATGGTGGTAGATCTGTAAATTATAGTATTCTTGTTAAAGAAAGACCTATTGTTTTGAGTAAGATAGAAATTTTGAATTTACCTTTAAAAACTGAATATGTGCAAGATACAGAAGGATTGGATTTAACAGGTGGAAAGATTAGAGCGACTTATTCTAATAATAATGTTTTAGATATTCAAATGGATTCATCTGATGTCACTGTGTCTGGATTTGATAATTCTAATGTTGGTAAAAATACATTAACAGTTAATTATAAAGGTAAAAGTACAAATTTTGATATTAATATTGTGGAAAGACCTAAGGCTGTAATTAATGATGCATGGATATTAAGGAAACCTGATAAGTTAAAATATAAAAAAGGTGAAGAACTTGATTTGACAGGTGGAAAGATTACAGTTAATTATTCTGACGGTACAAATAAAATTGTTAGTATGGATAATGAAGAATTAGTTCAGTATAGCAATTTTAATAAAAGTTCTTTAGGAGTTCAGAGTGTTGCGTTAAGATTGAAAGATTTAAATAAGTTGTTGAGTTTTGATGTTGAAGTAGTAAGAGATGAGCCTGTTGTTGATCAAAATAAGGTTTTAGAAAATAAAGTTATTGAGAATCAGATTGTTGCTAATCAAATTGTTCAAAATAAGATTACTGAAAATAAGATTATATCAAATAATATTGAAAATAATAAAATTATTGAGAATAAGATTATATCAAATAGTATTATTGCAAATAATATAGAAAATAATAAGATTGCTGAAAATGCGATTATATCAAATCAAATTATTGCGAATAATGTAGAGAGTAATAAAGTTATTGAAAATCAAATTATTTCAAATCAAATTGAAAATAATAAAATTATAGAAAATAAGATTTTAGAGAATCAAATACTTCAAAATAAGACTTTAGAAAATAGGGTTATTGAAAATAAAGTTGTTGAAAATAATATCTATGATACGAACGTGATTTATGAAAATAAAGTTAAAAATGAAAATGTTATTTATGAAAACAGTGTGCAAAATAACATTGCTGAAAATAAAGTAAGTTCTAATCAAGTTAGTGAAAATAGAGTTAATGATGATGTTATTAATGAAAATCCTAATAAAAATCTTGATATTTTTTCGGATTCTAAAGCAGAAATTACTGATGCAAATAATTTTGTATATACTGACTCGAATAAAAATTATATTGAAATTGAAGTGAATGTTTCGAATATTAATTTTGGTAATAATAGTAAATATAATGTTAAATATTATTTAGCTGGTAGTCCTAGTGAATCTATTTCGGATGATAAATATTTTGAGATAAATAAAATTGATAAACAATCTAATGGTATGTATTTGGCTAAATTTAAGATTAATTCTAAAGATTTAAGTAATTTAGATGAAATTGTTAATTCTGATAATTTATATTTATATATGAAGGCAGAAAATGGTGTCAATGTTTCAAAGAAAGTTTTATTATTAAATAATGTTTCTAAAATTAAAAATTATATTAATAATAAAAAAGTAGATGAGATTAATAAAGATAATTTGAATAAATATAAAGATAACACAGTTTACAATAGAATTTTGCCTCAAACAGGTGCTTTGCCATGGTTTGTTCTATCTTTTGCAATAGTTACTATGATTGGAATAGTATCATATTTTAAATTTAAAAATATTAATAAATAGTTAAAATTCGTATAGTTAGTTATTCTAATTATACGAATTTTTTTATATTGTACTATTGTGTGTAAATTCTTGTTATTTTTATATAAATAATATATAATTTATAACTAGTTAAATTTAAAGGATAGTATTTAGTATGGTTATTAATGAAAAAGTATATAATGAGATTAAAAATTCATTGACAATGGATGAGATAAATGAAGCAAATAATTTGTATAATAATGGTAAAGTTAAATTAGATAAGATTAATTATACTAATAATGATAATTTTGTCATTTATGCTGAAGTAAGAGATAATCAAAAGGTATTTAAGCCATATTTATCTGTTGCAAATGGAGAAATTATTGATTTAAATTGCGATTGTGATAAATATAAAGATACTTTTGGGACTTGCTTACATATTGCTGCTACTGCGATTGCTTTAAATAATAATAAATTATATCAAAATTTATTTTCTGATGATAAAAATAATGCAAATAATGTAAATGAAAAAGATAAATATAGACTTTTTAGGCAGATGTTAAATTCTTTTTATAATGATGAACAAAGAGCATTGAATGAAAAAATGTATAATGGAGTATTATATGAGATTAAGCCTACTTTGTTTTTTGATTCGGATTTAAAGAATATTAGGGTTGAGTTTGAAATTATTAGTGGAAATAATAGATATAAAATAAAAAATATTGTAAATTTTTATGATAATATTTTAGCAAGAAATGTTGTAAAATATGGTAAAAAAATTGAATTTATGCATTGTATTGAGGCTTTTGATGAACCGAGTAAAGGTATATTGAAATTTTTAATGAAATATGCTGAAATGATAAAATATTTTAATGAAAGAAATAGTAAATATTTTAGAACTACTGTTGCTGATTCATTTATTGAGGTTTCTGAAAATGGGATGGATGATTTGTTTAATTCTTTGAATAGGAAATACGTTAGTTCAATTATTGATAATTCCACAATAGATGTAAAATTTGTGGATAGTGAGCCTGATTTAAAATTTAAGGTGGAAGATGAATCAGATGATGAGTTTAGAATATCTACTGATGAAGATATTTATGATTATACTATTATACCAGGAATTAAGTATGTTTATTTTTTGAGAGACGATAAAATTTACAGATGTTCTAGAGAGTATAGTGATACAGTATTAAAGCTATTGAATGTGTTTAGAATTAATTTTACAAAGGAAATTTTATTTCCTAAATCTGAATTTGCAGATTTTTATTCTTTGATTTTTCCTAGAGTGAAGAATAATTTGGATTTTGATGTTAATAGAGAAGAAATTGAAAGATATAAACCAAAAGAATTAAAAGTAAAGGTTTATTTTGATTATGATAAAAAGGGATATGTATTAGCTGATATAAAGTTCTCATATGATGATTTTGAATTTAATCCTTTTGAAAAAATTGATGATAATATTTCTAGGAATATGGTTGAAGAATCTATAATTTTAGATATGTTTAGTGATTCAGGATTTGTTTTTGATGTTGCCAATAAAAGGTTAATGTTAGTTGATGATAAAAAAATTTTTGAATTTTTAAAAAATGATATTGAAAAATACATTAATAAGATTGAGGTTTTTGCAACTGATGAATTTAAAAGGAAACAATTAATTGTTCCTAAAATTACATCAATCGGTGTTAAGATTGAGAATAATTTACTTAAAGTTGATTTAACGCAATTTAATTTTGATAAATCTGAAATCAAAGAAATAATGAAAGATTATATGATGAAGAAATCTTTTCATAGATTAAAAAATGGAGATTTTATTGATTTGTCAAATAATAATTTGGATGTATTACAAGAATTACTTAATGGTACAGATATTGATTATGAAGAATTAAAGAGTGATAGTATTTCATTACCGGTTTTTAGAGGTATGTATCTTGATAAAATTTTTAAAAAGAATGAAATACGTATAAAACAGGATGAGAATTTTAAAACTTTGGTTGATGATGTTAAAGATAAACGAATTAACGAAAAGTTTGAATTACCTAAGAATTTAAATGCAAGTTTGAGAGAATATCAAAAATTAGGATTTGATTGGGTTAAGACGCTAGACGCTTATGGATTAGGTGGTATTTTAGCAGATGATATGGGACTTGGTAAGACATTACAAATGTTATCTGTTATTTTGGATTATTTTGAAAACATTAGTAATGAAGATAACAAATTACCAGTTTTGGTTGTTTGTCCAAGTTCATTGTCTCTTAATTGGCTTGAGGAATCTAAAAAGTTTACGCCTACTTTAAAAAGTATAGTTATATCTGGTGACCAAGAATCTCGTAATGAAATTATTAATAATATTAATGATTATAATTTAGTTATTACATCTTATGATTTATTAAAGAGAGATTTGGATTTATATAAAGAAAAAGATTATTTATTTAGATATATAATTGCTGATGAAGCTCAATATATAAAGAATAATCTTACAAAAAATGCTAAAGCTATTAAAGAAATTAGAGCAGTTTCGAGATTTGCATTAACTGGTACTCCTATTGAAAATTCATTATCTGAATTATGGTCTATATTTGATTTTATTATGCCAGGTTATTTATTTAGTTATAATAAATTTAAAAATTCTTATGAAGTTCCTATTATTAAAGATGGAGATACTCAATCAATGAATAAATTAAAAATGATGATTGAGCCTTTTATACTTCGTAGAGTTAAGGAGAAGGTTTTATCTGAGTTACCTGATAAAACTATTACTGTTTTGAATAATGAAATGAATGATGAGCAAAAGAAAATTTATTTGTCTTTTGTGGAGTCTGCGAGAAAAGAAATTAGTGCAGAAATAGAAGAAAAAGGAATTAATAATAGCCAAATAAAAATATTGGCATTACTTATGAGATTAAGACAGATATGTTGCCATCCTGGTTTATTTTTGCAAAATTATAAAGGAGAAAGTAGTAAATTAAATCAATGTATTGAAATTATTGTTGATGCTATAAAAGGTGGCCATAAAATTTTATTATTTTCTGGTTATTCTTCAATGTTTGAATACATTGAAGATGAATTGAATAAACATGGAATTAGATTTATGAAATTAGTTGGTCAAACTAAAGTTGATACGAGAATGGATTTAGTTAATAAATTTAATGAAGATGATGATATTAAAGTTTTTCTAATATCATTAAAAGCGGGTGGCACAGGGCTTAATTTGATTAGTGCTGATATGGTTATTCATTATGATCCATGGTGGAATTTATCTGCTGAAAATCAAGCTACTGATAGAACGTATAGAATTGGACAAAAGCGTAATGTTCAAGTTTATAAATTGATTACTAAAAATTCAATTGAAGAAAAAATATATAATTTACAAGAAAAGAAAGCAAAATTAGCAAATGATATGTTATCTACAAATGAAGTATTTCTTAATAAGCTTAGTAAAGATGAAATCATGAATTTATTTGAATAGGAGTTTTTATGGAGAAAAAAATTAGTATTATTGGTGGAGGTCTTGCTGGTTCAGAAGCTGCATATACTATTGCAAGAGCTGGGTATAAAGTTGATTTATATGAAATGAAACCTGTTAAATTTTCTTTAGCACATTCTAATGAAAATTTGGCTGAAATTGTTTGTAGTAATTCTTTTAAATCTAATTTATTAACAAATGCTTGTGGTTTATTAAAGGAAGAGTTGAGGATGCTTGATTCTTTATTGATTAAAATTGCTGATATGACAAGTGTTCCTGCAGGACAGGCACTTGCAGTTGATAGAGAGTTATTTTCAAAAAAAGTTACTGATGTAATTAAAGATAATTCTAATATTAATGTGATAAATGAGGAAGTTGGTAGTAGATATGATACTAACTTTTCTGGTATATGTATTGAAGATTTGATTAAAGAAGGAATCGTTGTTATAGCAACTGGCCCACTTACATCTGATTCGTTATCAATTGGGATAGCTAAATTAATAAATGAAGATTCTTTACATTTTTATGATGCAGCAGCACCAATAATTGAAAAGGATTCAATTGATTTTGATATTGCTTTTTATGGGAATCGTTATGAGCAAGAAAAATCTAAAGATGAAGATTTTGATTCATGGATTGATAGAATTAATAATATTGATGAAAAAAGTTATATTAATTTGCCTATGAACAAGGAAGAATATGAAAAATTTGTTTATGAATTAATTAATGCAGAAATAGTTGATTTACATGAATTTGAAAAAGGTGAAATTTTTGAAGGATGTATGCCTGTTGAGGTAATGGCTAAAAGAGGAATTGATACGTTAAGGTTTGGACCATTGAAACCTGTGGGGTTTGATGATCCACGTACAGGGAAAAGGCCTTATGCTGTTATTCAGTTGAGACAGGATAATTCTGAAGCTAGTTTATATAATATTGTTGGTTTTCAAACTAATTTGAAATTTGGAGAACAAAAACGTTTAATTCAAATGATTCCTGGTCTTAGAAATGCTGAAATTGTAAAATATGGTGTTATGCATAGGAATACTTTTATAAATTCTTCAAAACTTCTTGATGCAACTTATAATTTTAAAAAGAATAATGATATATATTTTGCTGGTCAGATTACTGGTGTTGAAGGCTATGTTGAGTCTATTTCATCTGGAATGGTTGTTGCTAAAAATGTAATTAATCAAATGAATGGGATGGATAAGGTTATATATGATAAAAATACTATGATTGGTGCATTGGCAAAGTATATTTCTTCTGAAAGGGAAGATTTTCAACCAATGAATGCTAATTTTTGGATTTTAGAGCCTCTTGATGAAAAAATACGTGATAAAAAGATGAGATACCAAAAAATGGCTGAGAGAGCTTTAAGCAATGTAATAGAAAAATAATTAATTTGTAAAGATTATATATTAATTATAATATATAATATAGTTGACGTTATATATATTTTGGAGATGAAAGGGGATATTAAATATGGCAGATCAAATTGATTTTAAAAGTTATAGTGATGATAAATTAAAAAAAGCATTTGATTATTATAAAAAAGAATATAAGTATGCTGAAAAAAGAGGTGGTAGACAGCCTTTAATAGACAGATATAATGATATAAAAAATGAAATGATAAATAGAGGATTTATTAAAGGAAATATTGACACGAAGATTGAGAACGTTAAGAAAAGTGAAAATGATATAGATAAAAATAATGAAAGTTTATCAAATAATTCTCAAGAAAAAAAGCCATTTGTTGATAATACAGTTTTTGGCACGGCTAGAAAAATTGATGAAATTAGTGAACTTGGTAAAAATCTTGATACGAAGGTAAACTTTAATCCTGGAAATGTTAAAGCAAGTGAAAATATAAGAAATGGTTATGAGTCAGTTTTATCTGATGATGAATTAAGAAGAAACAGAAGACAGTTAATTAATTTTATAACTAGAGGAGAGAAAGCCGGTAAAGTTGACCCTCAATTGTATAAACAACTTGAAAAATTAAATAAAGAAATTGATAAGAGGCATAGTGAAAGAATAAATAAAAATGATGCTGAGAAATATCATTCTGAACATATATCTGATATGACTGGAAACAATGGAAATAATTTAATAGAAGATAAAAGTAATGGAAGAAATCTTATTGAAGATAAACATAAAAACAAATCTGATATAGAAGATAGTAATAGACCTTTAATTGAAGACAAACATAAAAAAGTACCTTTAATTGAAGATAAGCATAAAAAAGTACCTTTAATTGAAGATAAGAATAATAAACCAATTAGAACTGGATTACAAATATTAAGAGAAGAATATAATAAGATGCCTGAAATAACTAGAAAACATACTGCTAGTGAAAGAACAAAGCCACTTACAGTAGCGCTAACTTTAGGTACTGCTGCTGCAACAGTTTTATCAGGTGGAATGTTGCCATTAGTTTTAGGTTTGTCAGCTGGTTCTGCTTTAATTGGATTAGGATTAAAGCCATTTTTAAAAAAGGTTACAGGTCAAGATAAAATTGAAAGACAGATTGCAGATCAATTTAGAAATTTGAATGATAAAGATTTCAAGATGTTGACTGATTATTTGACAGAAGAGAAAATTGTTGATTTGAAATTAAATGCAGTAGTTTTACATGCTTTAAATAAGGTGAACATTGAAAAAACTTTATCTGAGAAGAATAAATTGCAAGAAGATAAAAATAGACTTACTGAAGAAAATATTAAATTAACGGAAGAGTTTGAGAATCCTAATACTTCTAGAGAAAGAAAAGCTGAAATTGAAAAAATTATGCAAAAGAATTCTAAAGAAATAGATAGTATTCAAGGTTATACAATCCAAAAGACAGGAGAAAAAGTTCCAGGAAAAGTAGAAGTTGCTGAAAGAAAATTAAAAGACTTAAAGAGAGGCATGGAAAGACAAACTTGGAATTATCGTGGTAATGTTGGAGATAAAGGATTTATGGGAAGATTTTCAAATATATTTTCACATAGAAATTCATCTACAAAAGATTATTTACCTGTCTTAAATGAATATGCTGATGCAGAGTATGAAATGCTTGATAAGAAAGAAAATGGTAATGATATTGTTGCTTCTGAAAAAGCTAGAAAAACAATGGAAGATATCGAGAAAGATAATTCTAGTAGAGGATTTTTAGGAAGACATGTAGGTGTTTTCAATTCTAGAAATGGTGTTATGAGAATCATGAGCGATGTTATGGATGATACTTTTAAAATAGCAACTACAGTTGGGCTAGCTACTATTGGATTTGCAAAGACGTTGTCTACAATGGCAAATGATATAAAGATAAATGATCAAAATATTAGGGCTGGACAAGATATTAAATCACAATATGATAATGTATATTCTCAGATGGGTACACAATACGGTGCTGTATCCAAAGGAGATATTTCTAAAGCAAATGATGCTATTGCTACGAATTATGCAAACAGACAAGAGGTAATTGGATTTAGAATGGATGGAATGTATAGTAATCCAAATTATCGTGTAAATGATGTTGAACTTAATAAAGTGTTAGAAGGCTATTCTAGTAATCATTCAATAAATGATAGTCCTATATCATCTATGATTGAAAAATTAGCTGATAATAAAAAAGTCGGATTGACGGATCAAGATGCTCTTAATCAAATGGCAGATAAATTGAGAGGATATAAAGGTGTTGATCATTCTGTGCAAGCAGATTTTGTGATGAATTCTAATGATCAGATACAGGCTGAAACTAATCTTTTACATAATTTTGCAGGTTTTGCTAAAATATTTGAGAATTGGAAGGATATGCCTGCTAAGTTCCAACAAATAAAATTAGATTTGTTAGGACCTGCTATTATGGCGATGTCGCCAATTTTTGGAATAGGTCATGATACGGTAAGAAATAAGGAAACAACTATTAATTTAAGAAATCAAGAAAAAAATGATGGTAAAGATATGTAGTGAGGAGTATTATGGGAAATAGAGAGAAGTTTGTTATTAATTTTGAAGGTAAGATTATTGAATACCAGGGTAGAAATTATGGTGTCATAAAACAGTTTGAGTATAATGGAAAAGATTATTTATGTTGTGTTGAGAAGACACCTGAACTTTCAAAAATAAATTATATGTTTTTGTATAGAGAAAAAGATGATATATTTGCACATGTTGAAGATGAAGAATTGGAGAATGCATTATTGATTAAATTTACTGGAATTGCATCAGCAGACATTTTAAAAAATAGATTGAAAAATGAGAACAAAGATTAATATTTAAAACTTTAAATTTGCTTAATAAGTCAATTATAAGTGTAAAATTTGTTTTTTATATCGTAGTTAATATTAATTGATCTTTGATAATTGAGTAATTTGGAGGTTTTATAATGGATAAAAAAAGTGAATATGTTGATTTGAAGTGTTCTGAAGAATCTTTTAAATATTTGGATTTTGCAAAAGCTGAAATAAATATATTAAAAAGTGAACAGTCTAAGAAAATTGATGAAATAATCAGTAATTTAAGAAATGTAATTATTAATCAATTAGAGATGTATAGTAAAAATTCATATAAAAAGAATCAAGTATTATCTCAAGTTGATGAAGTATTAAAATTATATTCAAATGAATTGAATGGAATTTTAAATTTATATAATAAATCTATTGTGATGCAAATGACAAGAATAGCAGATTTACAAATTAAAATTTGCTTGATTGATTTGGATGAATCTATTAATATAAATAATACTGATAATAGAAAATTATATTTTGATGCAAAAAAACGAGAATGTATTGAGGTTATAAATAAGTGTAATTCTAATATTTTATCTATAAAAAATAAAAAAGAAGATTGCTTAAATTATCTTTTAGAAGATGGTAATTTTGAATTAGAGAAAGTTAAGGAATCTAAATTTTTTCAAAGGTTTTTTGAAGTGGTATTAACGAAGATTGTTGGTTATAGAAGAGTTATTAATTATATATTAGAGCCTTTAAAGGGTAAAATTGAAAAAATAAAATTAAAAGTTTCTGAATTGGGAGCTAATATTGAATTGTTTTCTAAAAAGTATTGCTTTGAGATAGATAATATGATTAAGAATATTCCTAATGTTGCAATTGAAGAATATTCAAAAGTAATTTCTATTAAAAATGATGAAGTAGAATCGATTTATTTAGTAGATAAAATTAAAAATTTTGCGGATGCTGGTATTGTGACGTCTTTAACATTTTCTAAAGATAAAGAAAAGAGATTTGATATAAGTAGTGTTAAAAACATTGATGCTGACTTATATGAAAAGTTTATGAAGAATTTTAAGGAGTCTTATAATTCTGCCATTAGAAAGTTTGAGGTTAATCATTTAAAAAAGAGCAATGAAATCTTAATTATAAAAAATATTTTTGAAAAAATAGCTAATAATGCTAAGACTACTAGAGTTGGTTTATTATAAAGTGATGGATAAATCTAAATCGTTAAATTTAAAGTTTAATGATTTAGATTTATTTTGTTTTTGTAAAAACTGTTTATTTTAATGTTTGTGATGGAAATTTTTGTTATAGGGTTGTCATTAGGCTTTTTTTATGTTAATATAAGTATAGAGCTTTTGATATTAGGAGGTATTTATGAGTGTTGAGAATAGTAATGTATCGGAAGAAATGTTAGGAAAGTTGTCGATTGAAGAAATTGTTGAGTTAAATTCACAATATAGTGAATTATCTGAAGGATTTGACAATGTGATAAACACCTGCAATTCCTTATTAAAATAATTATGGGAGATGAGAATGATGAGTGATGTTGTTAGTTCAAATAGTAAGAATGCTAATAATTTTAATGATTTAAAGAAAGAATATCTTAAAATTCAAGAAGAGATTAGTGAAGCTAAAAAAAGTTTAAATAAAATTAATTTAATTTTAGGAGAACTTGAAAGAAGCTTAAAAATTAAAGAATTGAAGTTTGAGATTGCTAATTTAGAAAGAGATAATGAAGGTGTTTCTAAATTAGAAAAGGAAATTAAAGCAGAAAAAGCTTTAGTTGATAAGATTAGATTAAAAGCTATAAGGGAAAAAGAAAAGTTTAAAGATACTAAAAAGATATTAGGAGAGAAAATCGAAGCTTTAGAGATGGATCCTTATAATAAAGGAAAACTTGATATGGCTTTAAAAATGAAAGAGCTTGATAAGATTGAAAATAAGAAAGCTAAGATGGTGAAGATTCAAAACCATATTTTAAATAATGATGGCTTAAAACAAAATTTAAAAAATATGATGGTTATTTATCCAAGTGTATTAAAGTATACTCAAGAATTAAATCGTCCTAATATTGATTCTAAAGAAAAAGAATCGTTAGTAAAAAGTTTATATAATGTTCAAAGAGAATTTTATGAGAATCAACAAGTAATATCAGATTATATTGAAAAGAATAATTTAGATATTTCAATGATGGATTTTGATGTTTTAATGCCAAATGACGTTATTGATAAAGATGCTAATAATATTGATGTTGATCATTCAGTGAATAGAGTTATAAATAATTTAAATAGAGAGAGAGTTTGTATCTTAAGTGAAGATGAGAAATTAAATGAGGCAGAATATATTAAATTTAAATCAAAAGCTATGGAAGGTGGAGATAAGAGTAAATCTGATGATGCCATTGATAAAAATGATTCAAAAATTGATAATTCTAAAACATTAAAAGAAGATTCTAAAACTATTAAAAAAGTGTCAGAAAGTTTGGATAATGATAAGAATAATGATGATTTTGAAGAAGTTGATTTAAATTCAGTTAAAGTGGATCCTGAAAGACAAAAAGATATTCGTAAAAAAATTAATGATGCAATGGTAGTTAAAGAAGATGGAATATTAAAGAGATTATTTAATTTTATTAGAGAGTCTTTTGATAAGCTTTCTAGAAAGTTTAATAAAAAGAAGATGGCTTCTAGAAGAGATAAATTGAGAAAAGAAATGCTTGATAAAAAGCATCAAGAAGCTAAAGATGAAATATCTAAAACTATGGAAAAAGTAAAGCAAGATAAAAAGAAGGATTTTCGTGATGAATTAGTAAATACTCATAAAGATGTGAAAGATGATGTGACAGTTAAGAAAAGTTCTGATACTGTATCAAAATCTAAAGATGGAGATCTTGTTGATAGATAATATTGACATAGTAATGTAAAAATGTTAAAATAGATACTGTTATAGTAGGCGTGTTTTCGCCTGTTGTAGCAGTATTTTTTATAGGAGGTGAATTTAAGTGCCAACAATTAATCAATTAGTAAGAAAAGGAAGAAAGACATCTTCTGATAAGTCTAAATCACCAGCTTTACAACATGGTTTTAACTCTATGAAGAGTAAAGTTACAAACCAAAGAGCTCCACAAAAAAGAGGAGTATGTACAGTTGTTAAGACAGTAACACCTAAGAAACCAAACTCTGCTTTAAGAAAAGTAGCCAGAGTTAGATTATCAAATGGATATGAAGTTACATCTTATATTCCTGGTATAGGACATAACTTACAAGAGCACAGTGTTGTTTTAATTAGAGGAGGAAGAGTAAAAGACCTTCCTGGTGTTAGATACCATATTATTAGAGGAACACTTGATACTGCAGGAGTTAAAGACAGAATGCAAGGTAGATCTAAGTACGGAGCTAAAAAACCAAAGAAATAATAGTTTAGCTTAATGATCTAAAATAGTGCAATGATTGATTATTTAGTTTAGTACTTAAATTTTTAATAGATTGCGCTATACGGAGAAATTTTAGATTTCTCAGAGTACCGATGTACTTTTTAGTATATTAAAGAAGGAGGGAAGAATAGTGCCAAGAAAAGGATATATTGCTAAAAGAGAAGTTTTACCAGATCCAATGTATAATAGTATTGTTGTTACTAAATTAATAAATAATGTTATGTTATCTGGAAAGAAAACTGTAGCACAAAAAATAGTTTATGATGCATTTGACATCGTTAAAGAAAAATCTGGTAAAGAAGCATTAGAAGCTTTTGAAGAAGCATTAAATAATGTAATGCCAGTTTTAGAAGTAAAAGCAAGAAGAGTAGGTGGAGCTACATATCAAGTTCCATTAGAAATTAGACCTGAAAGAAGACAAACTTTAGGTTTAAGATGGTTAGTTTTATACGCTAGAAAAAGAAATGAAAAAAATATGTGTGATAAATTAGCTGGAGAAATTCTTGATGCAATCGCTGGTAATGGTGGAGCATTTAAGAAGAAAGAAGATATGCATAAGATGGCTGAAGCTAATAAGGCTTTTGCTCATTATAAATTTTAATTATTAACATATAAAAGGAGAATATTATGGCCAATAACGGAAGAGAATTTCCTTTAGAGAAAACAAGAAATATAGGTATTATGGCTCATATTGATGCTGGTAAAACAACAACAACTGAGAGAATACTTTTCTATACAGGTAGAACTCATAAAATTGGTGAAGTTCATGATGGTCAAGCTACAATGGATTGGATGGCTCAAGAGCAAGAAAGAGGTATTACAATTACATCAGCTGCTACAACATGTCATTGGAAAGGTAATAGAATTAATATTATTGATACTCCAGGACACGTTGATTTCACTGTTGAAGTTGAGAGAGCTTTAAGAGTTCTTGATGGTGCAGTTCTTGTATTGGCTGCTAAAGGTGGAGTTCAACCACAATCTGAAACAGTTTGGAGACAAGCTAATAAATATAAAGTTCCTAGAATTTGCTATGTAAATAAGATGGATATTTTAGGTGCAGACTTTTATGCTTGTGAACAACAAATGAGAGATAGATTAGGTTGTGTACCAGTTCCAATTCAAATACCAATAGGTAAAGAAGATGAATTTTTAGGAATTGTTGATCTTATTAAAATGAAAGCTTATATTCAAAAAGATGAAGATCAAGGAAAAAATATTCAAGAAACTGATATTCCAGCTGATTTAGTAGAGACCGCAAATAAATATAGAGCAGAAATGCTTGAGCATGTTGCAAATCAAGATGATGAATTAATGATGAAATATCTTGATGGTGAAGAATTAACTGAAGAAGAAATTAAAGGTGCTTTAAGAAAAGGAACTATTGCTAATCATATAGTACCAATGATTTGTGGTTCTTCATATAAAAATAAAGGTGTTCAAGAATTAATTGATGCTGTAGTTGATTATTTACCAGCTCCAACAGATATCGAAGATGTTAGAGGTGTTGATGAAGAAGGAAATGAAGTTATTAGAAAAACGTCTGATGATGAACCTTTTTCAGCTTTAGCTTTCAAGATTATGACAGACCCATTTGTTGGTAAGTTATGTTTCTTTAGAGTTTATTCTGGAACATGTGAAGCAGGTTCAACTATATTAAATGCAACAAAAGGTAAAAAAGATAGATTGGGAAGAATCTTATTAATGCATGCTAATAATAGACAGGATATTGATAAAGTATATGCTGGTGATATTGCTGCAGCAGTAGGATTAAAAGATGTTGGTACTGGTGATACAATTTGTGATCCAGCAAATCCAGTTATATTGGAAAAAATGGAATTCCCAGAACCAGTTATCGATATCGCTATTGAACCTAAGGATAAGGCCAATAGTGAAAAATTAGGTATTGCTTTAGCAAAATTAGCTGAAGAAGATCCAACATTTAAAACTTGGACAGATGCAGAATCTGGACAAACAATTATTGCAGGTATGGGTGAGTTACACCTTGATATAATTGTTGATAGATTGAAGAGAGAATTTAAAGTAGAATGTACTGAAGGTAAGCCACAAGTTGCTTATAAAGAAACTATTAAGAATAAAGTTAGAGTTCAAGGTAAATTCGTTCGTCAATCAGGTGGACATGGTCAATATGGTGATGTTTGGTTTGAAATGGAACCATTAGAGCCAGGTTCAGGAATTGTATTTGAAAATAAAATCGTTGGTGGTGCAGTTCCAAAAGAATTTATTAAACCAGCTGAAGAAGGTATGAGAGAAGCAGCTTTAGTAGGTACATTGGCTGGATATCCAGTTATTGATTTCAAATGTACATTAGTTGATGGTTCATACCATGAAGTTGACTCTTCAGAAATGGCGTTTAAGATTGCTGCTTCTATGGCTTTCAAAGAAGGTTGTAGACAAGCTAAATCTGTATTATTAGAGCCAATAATGAAAGTTGAAATAACAGTACCTGAAGAATATATGGGTGATGTTATAGGTGATATAAATGCTAGACGTGGTAGAATGGAAGGTATGGAAGCTGTTTCAGGAAACCAAGTTGTTAGAGGATTTATTCCATTATCTGAAATGTTTGGATATGCTACTGATTTGAGATCAAAAACTCAAGGTAGAGGTACATATTCAATGGAACCTTCACATTATGATGAAGTTCCAAAATCAATTTTGGAAGAGATCTCATCACAAAGAGCTAAGAAGAATGATTAATTTTAGTATAAATGCTTAATTTTAAGTTTTTATATTGATAATATAGGTATTTCTATTGCTTTTTTGATGTAAATGATATAAAATAAAATTGTTAAAAAAATCACTGTTAAAGTGATAAAAATAAGGAGGAAATAAAATGGCTAAAGAAAAATTTGTTAGAAGTAAGCCACATGTAAATATTGGTACAATTGGTCACGTTGATCATGGTAAAACAACAACAACAGCAGCTATTACAAAATATTTAAGTTTATTAGGATATGCTAATTTTGAAGACTATGCATCAATTGATAGTGCTCCAGAAGAAAAAGCTAGAGGTATTACAATTAATACTGCACACGTTGAATATGAAACAGACAACAGACACTATGCTCACGTTGACTGTCCAGGACACGCTGATTATGTTAAAAACATGATTACAGGTGCTGCTCAAATGGATGGAGCTATCTTAGTTGTTTCTGCAGCTGATGGTCCTATGCCACAAACAAGAGAGCACATCTTATTAGCAAGACAAGTTGGTGTTAAATACATTGTTGTTTATTTAAATAAATGTGATATGGTTGATGATCCAGAATTAATCGACTTAGTTGAAATGGAAGTTAGAGATTTATTATCTGAATATGATTTCCCAGGTGATGAGGTTCCTATTATTAAAGGTTCATCATTAAAAGTTCTTGAATCAACATCTACAGATCCAAATGCTCCAGAATATGCTTGTATGAAAGAATTAATGGCAGCAGTTGATTCTTATATTCCAACACCAGAAAGACCAGTAGATCAAGCATTCTTAATGCCTATCGAAGACGTTATGACTATTTCTGGTAGAGGTACTGTTGTAACAGGTAGAGTTGAAAGAGGACAATTAAAGACTGGTGAAGAAGTTGAAATTGTTGGTATGTCTGATAAAAAGATTAAAACAACAGTAACTGGTATTGAAATGTTCAGAAAATCATTAGACCAAGCAGAAGCTGGTGATAATGTTGGATTATTATTAAGAGGAACACAAAGAGACGAAGTTAAAAGAGGACAAGTTTGTGCTAAACCAGGATCAATTCATCCACATACAAAATTCAAAGCACAAGTTTATGTATTAAAAGCTGATGAAGGTGGACGTCATACACCATTCTTTAATGGTTATAGACCACAATTCTATTTCAGAACAACTGATGTTACAGGTTTAATCGAATTACCAGATGGTAAAGAAATGGTTATGCCAGGTGATAACATTGATATGACAATTGAATTGATTACACCAATCGCTATTGAACCAGGATTAAGATTCGCTATCCGTGAAGGTGGTAGAACAGTTGGTTCAGGTGTTGTATCAGAAGTTATTGCATAATTTAGTTATTCAATAAAATAATAGAGAGTTTTAAGATTTTTCTTAGAACTCTTTTTTATTGTAGAAATTAATTAATTTTTTTGGTATAATTGTTTTGATTATAGGAGGTACAAAAGAAATGCAAAATCAAATTGGAAATAATATACAAAATTATAATTTGAATCAAATTCCACAAATGAATCAGAGAGTTGGAAATGTACAAAATGTTCCTGTTACAAATATGAATAATGTCGAAAATTCTAATTTAAATACACAAATGAATAATAATTTTTTTAATAAAAATTCTATAACAATGTTGTTTAATATTTTAGCGATTGTTGTTCTTTCTTTTTATAGTATATATGCATTATTGGATGTGATGTCTTTAAGTAAAATTCAATATATAATAAGAAATTTATTACTTGATTTGTCACGTGGAATCTTTTATGCAGGGGTATTATTGGGTATTGGTCAAATATATGGAAAATTGCATTTAAAGTAATTTTTTAGTATGTATATTTACTTGACTTATCAAGTGTTAGAGTATATTATAGATTTATACTGGAGGAGAGATGATTAATAAAAATAAGAATGTTTTAGATGGTTTGTCTGGAAATACTCAGTCAAATTTACCTGTAGTAGTAAAGAAAGATAGTTTAGTGACTATTGTTGCAGATTATTTAAATAAATTATTTATGAGAAATACGAAAGATAAATATAGAGCAGAAATTTATAAGGTTATTAATGTAAAAAATAATTAATGTGAGGATGATTTTGTGAAGAAATTTAAGATTTTGTTAATCATAATAGTTTTATTTATTCTTTGTGGTTCAGTGGTATTGGCTAAAACAGGAATTACTACAACTAATAGTGTGAATTTGAGAAATAAACCATCAACTGATAGTGATGTAATTAAGAGTTTATCAAAAGATGAATCTTTGGAAATTCTTGAAGAAAGTGGAGAGTTTTATAAGGTTTTGTATAAAGGGCGTGTGGGCTATGTTAGTAAGAAATTTGTTAATGTTTCTGGTGAATTTACAAATAGTACATCTGCAGAAGCGACAAATACTACTAATTCGACACCTGCAACAACAGAAACTGCTAATGTAAAAAATGAAACTGTTAATGAAGTTTCTGCAACTTCAAATTCCACTGATAGTGATTTGTCTGTGGGTAATTATAAATTAAATAATGATGCAGATGTTTATGTTTTACCTGTATTATATGCATTGAAGAATGGAAATTTAAAGAAAGGTGATAATGTTAATGTTATTACTATTATATCTAATTGGGTTTATATTTCTAATGGTAATATGTCTGGATGGATATTTAGGTCTTTAATTGATGGAAATGCTAAAACAGTTGAGTCTACATCTAATGCAGGTGCAGATAAAGTATCTAGTGACGGAAATTTTGTGACAGTTAATACAGATGCAGTTAATATTAGAGAGAAGCCATCAACATCTTCTGATGTATTAGGTAGTGTTGGTAAAGGAAGAAAATTAGAGGTTATTGGTAAATCAGGTGATTGGACACAAGTTAAATTTAATAATGTTAAAGGTTATATTTTAAGTAAATTTGTGTCATAGTAGGGTTTGAATATTATTTTATGAAACGATATTTATGTATTATAACAATTTTTATATTAATAATTGTGGGGCTATTTTTGAAAATAATAGCTCCATTTTTTATTTCTGAAAGAAAAATGGAAAATTGTGTAGTAAATGGTAATATATTTATAATTGATGGAGTTTTTTGTGATGATGGATATAAATATATTGGAAGATATGATGATAAAAAGTTTTATATTTTTTCTAAGCAAAAATTGAAGATTGGTGATTTAATTAAGTCTAATTTTGAAGTTAAGATTCCTAGTGGAAAAAGAAATTATGGTGGGTTTGATTATGCTTTTAATTTGAAAACTAAAGGAATTGATGGAAATATAAAAATTAATAAAGTTTTTGAAGTCAAGCATTCTAAAAGTTTTTATTATGCTTATTGTAATAAAATCGTGGATTTAAGGATTGAAATTAATAATTTTTTTAATAAAAATTTAAAGAAAGATATAGCTAGTATAATTATTGGAATTTTAATTGGTGATAAAAGTGGAATGGATAATAAAGTGATTGAAAGTTTTCAAAATGCGAATTTATCACATTTGATTGCAGTTTCAGGAGCTCATTTTATATATGTGGTTGGCTTTTTAGAATATATTTGTAAATTTTTAAAAAATAAAAGGAAATCTCAAATATGTTTAATTATTGGGATTTTATTTTTTATGAGGTTAACACAGTATACACCATCTGTTGTAAGAGCTGGTGTAATGACAATAATGGCTATTTTAAGTAGTATTTTTAAAAGGAAAAGTGATATTTATACTAATTTAGCGATATCTTCTTTGGTTTTACTTATTAAAAATCCTTATTCTATTTTTGATATTGGAGCAATTTTATCATTTTCAGGTGTATTGGGGATTGCATATTTTCAAGATAAATTTAAATTGATGTATAAAAATTATGATGGAAAATTTTTGTGGTTGTTAGATTCTATTTCTATAACGATTGCAGCTAATATATTTATTATTCCAATAATGGTTTATTATTATAATACTATTTCGTTTACGTTTATTATTGCAAATTTATTAGTATCTCCATTTTTAGGAATTTTAATTATTTTAGGATTTATTACTTTTATTTTTAAATTTAAAATTTTAGTGGTATTGTTAAGTTTTATTTTAAATTTATTTTTCTTTTTAGTGAATTTTGTAGGTAAATTACCTTTTTCTAGTGTACTAGTATGTTATGGTTCTTTTATTTTTGTAATTGCATATTACTTAATAGTTTATTTTTTAATTAAGAGAAAAAGGTTATTAGCTTTTATTACATTACTGATAATGATTATATCAAATTTTAATTTCCTTCCTAGAAATAAATTATATATTAATTTTGTTGATGTTGGTCAAGGTGATTGTATGTTAATTAGATATAATGGAATGAATTTTTTAATTGATAGTGGTGGTGCAATTTCTGCTGATGATTATGATGTTGGTAAAAATACTTTATTGCCATATTTAATTGATAGAAAAGTTTATAAAATTGATTATATAATTGTTTCACATTTTGATGCTGATCATTGTAGGGCGTTTTTGCATGTTATGAAATATATTAAGATCAAAAATGCTATTATTGCTAAACAGTTTAAAGATTCAAAAATGTATAGTGAATTTATTCGAATTGCTAATAAAAAGAGAATTAATGTGATATATGTAAAAGAAAATGATTGTTTTCAATTTAATGATTTTAGAATTGATATATATAATCCAAATGATGAGCCTATTATGGAAAATGTAATGAATAATAATGCCATTTTAAATATGTTGAGGTTTGGTAAAATTAATATTTTATGTACTGGTGATCTGGAAAAGATTGCAGAAGATGCAATTATTGCTAGATATTCTAAATCTGATCTTTTGAAGGCAGATATTTTGAAAGTTGGCCATCATGGTTCTATAACGAGTACGAGTGATGATTTTTTGAAATTAATTATGCCTAAAATAGCTTTAATAGGGTGTGGCCAAAATAATAAGTTTGGACATCCAAATCAGTTTATTTTAAATAAATTGTCTGAGATTGGGTGTAAAATATATAGGACTGATTTAAATGGTGAAGTTTCAATTTGTATTGGTAAAAGCGGTGTAATTACTGAAGAAGTAATGATTAAAGTTGATTATAAAAAAGTTTTAAAAGGGAGAATGGTTAATTCAAGAAAGAAAAATTAAATATTGAAAGATTTAATTCTATATGGTATTATTAGAAAAAAATGGAGATTAATATGAAGAAGATAATAATTAGTGTAGTAGTGATACTTTTTTTGTTTTTTTGTGGTTTGATTGCATTTTATTTATTAAATGTTAATGCTACATTTGGAAAGAATGAAGAAGTTATAGTTGAAATTGAAAAAGGATCTAGTAGCAATAAAATTGCTCAAAAGTTGGAAAATTCAAAATTAGTTTCGTCTTGGGTATTTAAGTTATATTGTAAATTTAATAAAGTTGAAGGAATGAAAGCAGGGACTTATAAATTAAATAAATCAATGAAATATTTTGAAATTGTTGATAGTTTGAAAAAAGGTTCTAAGTATAATCCTGATGCAATATCTGTTAAGTTTGTAGAAGGTAAAAATATGAGATGGATTGCTAAAAATATTGCTCAATATACTAATAATACTGAAGAACAAGTTTATGCATTATTAAAAGATAAGAAATATTTGGCTTCATTATCTCAAAAATATTGGTTTATTGGAAATGAAGTTCTTAATGATCAAATTTATTATTCACTTGAAGGATACTTATTTCCTGATACATATCAATTAGATAATAAAAATGTTTCTGTTGAAAAGATTTTTGAAATGATGCTTGATAGGATGAATGTTGTTTTGACTAAACATAAAGCTCAAATTCAAAATTCTGGGTTATCTGTTCATAGTGTTTTGACTTTGGCTTCAATTGTTGAACTTGAGTCTTCAAATGTTGCTGATAGAGCAGGTGTTGCGGGTGTATTTTTTAATAGATTGACAAAAGGAATGTCACTTGGCAGTGATGTTACAACATATTATGCTGCTAGAGTTGATATGTCTGAGAGAGATTTAAAAATGAGTGAAATTAATTCGGTGAATGGTTATAATACGAGAGCTATGGGTATGGAAGGTAAGATTCCTATTGGCCCAATTGCAATGGTAAGTGAATCTTCAATTGTTGCAGTATTACAACCATTGAAAACAAATTATTTATTTTTTGTAGCTGATAAAAATGGAAAAGTATATTATGCTAATACAAATCAAGAACATGAACAAATTATTAAGAATTTAAAATCACAAGGATTGTGGTATACATATTAAAAAACTGATGCTTATGCATCAGTTTTTTTATCTTACTTTAAATGTTAATTTATCATTTTTTAAATCAATATCAACGGTTTGTCCATCTAATAATTCTTTCTTTAAAATCATATCAGATAGTTCATCTTCTAGATATCTTTGAACAGCTCTTCTTAATGGACGCGCACCATATTTTATATCTGTTCCTTTTTCAATAAGATATTTTTTACCAGCTTCTGAAATATTTATTTTAATATTACGTTCATCTAGTATTTTTTGAGTATCATTTATCATTAATGTGATTATTTGATTTAGTTCAGATTCTGTTAATGAATTAAAACAGATTATTTCATCAATTCTATTTAAAAATTCTGGTCTGAATACTTCTTTCATACTTTCAAGGATTTTATTTTTCTTTAATTCTGATGATGAACCAAATCCAATTGAATTTACATTTGAAGTTGATCCAACATTTGATGTCATAATGATTATTGTATTCTCAAAGCTTATTGTGTTTCCTTTTGAGTCTGTAAGTCTTCCGTCGTCTAATACTTGTAATAATAAGTTAAATACATCATGATGAGCTTTTTCAATTTCATCAAATAGAATAATTGAATATGGATGACGTTTTACCTTTTCGGTTAATTGTCCTGCATCATCATATCCTACATATCCTGGTGGTGAGCCAATTAATTTTGTTGTTGAGTTACTTTCCATGTATTCGGACATATCAATTCTAATTATGGCATCACTCTTGCCGAATATTTCTAATGCTAATGATTTAGCTAATTCTGTTTTACCAACTCCTGTTGGACCTACAAATATAAATGAAGGTGGTCTTTTTACAGATTTTAGACCTGCACGATTTCTACGTATTGCTCTTGAAACTGCTTCAACTGCTTCATCTTGACCTATTACATGTTTGTGAAGATTTGATTCTAAATTTAATAATTTTTCAGTTTCTTGTTCTGTTATTTTTTGGACTGGTATTTTTGTCCAACTTTCAATAACTTTTGCAATATCTTCGTCTGTTAATATTTGTGGTTTCAATTTTGATTCTAATTTTGTTATTTCGTCTTTTAGTTGACATTCTTTCATTTTTAATTCTGCAGCTTTTTTATAATCTTCAGTAGAATCTGCTTCTGCAGCTTCTTCTTTTTCTGCAAGAACTTCATTAAATTTGTTTTTTAATAATTCTAAATTATATAAATCTTTATTATTTAAATTTATTTTAGAACATGCTTCATCTAAAATATCTATTGCTTTATCTGGGAAAAATCTATCATTTATATAGCGCTCTGACATTTTTACTAAATTAGTAATTACATGGTCTGGAATTGTTACTTTATGATAAGTTTCATAATATGATTTAATTCCTTTTAGAATATCTATTGTATCACTTGCAGTTGGTTCTTCGACGATTATTGGTTGGAATCTTCTTTCTAATGCAGGATCTTTTTCAATATATTTTCTATATTCGTTTAAAGTTGTTGTTCCAATTAATTGTATTGTGCCATCTGCTAATGATGGTTTTAAAATATTAGCAGCATTCATTGAATGTTCTGCATCACCTGCACCTACAATATTGTGGATTTCATCAATAACTAAAATTATGTTTTTTTCTGATTTACATTCGTCAATTATTTGTTTCATTCTTGCTTCAAATTGACCTCTGAATTGAGTCCCAGCTATTACTGCTGTCATATCAAGTAAATACACTTCTTTGTTCATTAATTTTGCAGGGATATCTCCACTTGCTATTCTTAATGCTAATCCTTGAGCAAGAGCTGTTTTTCCAACACCAGGTTCACCTATTAAACAAGGATTGTTTTTAGTTCTTCTATTTAGAATTTGAATCATTCTTTCAATTTCTTTTTCACGACCAATGACTTTGTCTATTTGATGATTTCTAGCTTTTTCTGTAAGATTTGTACCATAAGTGTTTAAAGCTTTTCTTTTTTTATTTTGTTTATTAGTTGTTTTTGTTTTTTGAGTTTTATCACTTGAAGATTGTTCTTCTTCTGATTCATCTGAATTATTATTTTGAAAAAATGATTCTAATGTATTGAAAGGTAGGGCAAATCCCATACCAAATGTTTTAGGAGATGATTCATCAGAGTTATTATTATCAGAGTTGTTTAATTGTTCTTGCATCTCTTCTAAAACTTCTGGGGTTATTTCTTGATTAGACATTTTTTCTATAACATCTTTAAATGCACTATTTAATTGATTTGATAAATTTTTTATTTCTTCATCTGAAAGTTTAGAACTATCCATTGATTGTAATGGATTTAATCCTAATTCTTTCGCACATTTATAGCAGTAACCAGTTTGTGTTTTATTACCATTGGCATCTGTTGTATTTATGAAAATTACTGCTGTATTTTTTTTACATCTTGAGCATATCATATTTTGTTCTCCAATCTTTGATTATTGTATTATATTATTATATTTTAGTCAATGAACTTGAGGTGAATTTTATATGTAAGTTGCTTGATTTTTCTTAAAATGTAATGATATAATTTTACTAATTTAATGAAGGGAATTATAGAGTATAAATGAGTAAAACAGCTAGATATTGTATTTATGCATTTATTATTGCTTTTTGTATTATTGCAATAATTGTTGGAGTGAATGCGCAATTTTTTAGTACTAAGGAAAATGATGAAATTCCTGATATAAATATTTCTAATGTTGTAAGTGTTGATGAAGAAGTTGATATTAGTAATAAGTTTATGCAATTATTTGATAATAAACTTCCTCAGTTTAAAGAGTATGATAATGTTAAAAAAATGGATTTGAATAAAAATTATGTATATATTTATAGTGAAAATCCACAATTACCTAATGGTCCATATACAAAAAAGCTTGATGGAAAGTATGATATAGTTGCGTATTTGCCAGTTTTTAATATTAATAGTGAGGTTACAAATAATTTTAATAATATCACAATGAATTATTTTGTTAAAATGATGAATGATGTTATTACTAATTCTGTTGCCAATACTAGTTTAACAATTTCTTTTACTGCAAATGTTAATGATAATATTTTATCTGTTGCTATTATTGCTAAATTGAAGGAGGGTGATAAACCTCAAAAGATTATGATTCAAGGATATAATTATGATTTGATTAATAATAAAGAAATTAAAGTGGCAGATGCATTAGCAAAGAATAAAGTTGATGTCGCTACTGCTAATTCAAAAATTGAAAAAGTAATAAAAAAGGCAGATAATACTTTATATAAAAGAGAATTGACTAATCCAATTTATTCTATTGATAAAGTTACTAATTTTATTTTAGGAAGAAATGGGGAATTGTATATTATTTATGCTTATGGAAATCAAGCAAATGTTTATACTTCTGAAATGGATATAGTTCAAATTTAATATTAAAGAGCTTACGTTTTGTAAGCTCTTATTTTGATATTATAAAATAAAAAAATATAGACCTGCACATTGCAGGTCTATGAAAATAAAAGGGGATGTTTTTAATTATGTAATCAGTAATAGGAGTAACTTAATTACTGATTATGGTTTTATTATAAAGGGGTTTTATGTCTTTTTTGTGAACTTAATGTGGTATTTGTGAAAAGACATTAATTATTTTGCTTCTGTTAATTCGAGAGTTGTATTTATTTTTTCTCCTGAACGATATATTTCTATATTAATTTGATCTCCAATATTATGATTATTTTTTATCAAGTCTATATCGAACATTGTTGAAATAGGTTTATCATCAAATGATGTTATTATATCACCAATTTTTAATCCTGCTTTTTCAGCTGGAGAATTTTGGCCAATATTTCTTATATAAACACCTTTTACTAGTTTAGAATTTGGAAACTGTTTTAAAAGTGTTTCTGAAATTGTTGTTCCTGCAATTCCTATATATGGTCTTATTACTTTATTATATTTTATTAAATCTGAAAATATTCTTTTTGTGTGGTTAATTGGTATTGCAAAACTTAATCCTTCAATATCTTCACCTGAAACTTTAATTGTATTTACTCCAATTACTTGTCCGTTTGAATTTACTAACGCACCACCACTGTTACCACTGTTTATTGCTGCATCTGTTTGAATTAATGTATATAGTACGCCGTTTTCTCCAACCAATTGACGGTTTAGTGCACTTATACTACCTGTAGTTATAGAACTTTTCATGCCAAGTGGATTGCCAACTGCCATACAATATTCACCAATTTGGACTGTATCTGAATCTCCTAGTTCTGCTGCAGTTAATCCTGTTTTTTCTATTTTTAATACTGAAAGGTCTGTTTGAGGGTCGTTTCCAATAATTTTAGCAGGGTATGCAGTTTTGTCTTTATATAAGTATACTTTAATTTCTATAGGTTTACCAAGATTGATTCCATCTGAATTGTCGCCTGTAATAACATGTGAATTAGTTAAAATGTAACCGTCTGAACTGATTATAATTCCTGAACCACTTCCACTTGATGTTGATGATTGAGATTTTTCAAAAGTAACGTCAATACCTACTACTGATGGTAATACTTTTTGTGCTACTGCAACTCCAGTGTCTGAGATATTTGAAAGAGAAATTTGATTTGGATTTGTGTAGGTTATTGTAGTTTGTGTATTATTTGTTTTAACTAATTTTGAAAAGCTATTTGTTTTTAATAATATGAGGATGATAATTAATGTACCAATAATTCCACTAAAAAATGATATTAGGATATTTTTGAGAATACCGTTTTTGAGATTTATTTTTTATAATCATTTTTATTCCTTTCATATATAAATCTAACACATTTTTATCAATTCTACTATAGTTTTATGAATAAAGTGTGAAATTGGCTTATTTTGTTACTCTTTACAGAAAAAAATGTCAGTGATATACTTTATTAAAAAATTGGGAGTTAATGATGAGTAGGAGATTAAGAATAAATATTTTTACAGCTGTTTTAGTTGTTTTTATGATTTTTGCGGTTGGTGCTATTTTTAAACGTTATAAAAAAATTGATAATGTTCAAAAAGATAGAAATGTTAGAGCAGATATGCTTTTAATACAGGGTGTTGCGAAAGTTAAAAAATCAAGGTTTAATGTTTCAAAAAAGAGCGAAGAATTAGTTGGAGTAAAACTTTCTGATAGATTGGATGATGTGATTATAAGAAAATTTATTATTGATTTGAACATTCCAGCTGAAGATTATTCAAAATATTATATTTTATATGATGAAGATTTAAAAAAATTAGAATTAGAAATAAAAAATTTAGATAATTCTTTATATATAGTTAATTATGATAGTGGTGAAGTTTATATTACAAATCCATATAAGGGAAAATATAGATTGTCTGAAATTGATAAGTAGGTTTTTATGGGTAGAGATGAAGAAAGATTAGAATTTTTAAAAAGTTATGAAAAAAAGTTAATTGAAGAGGGAACTAAATTAATTGTTGGAATTGATGAAGCTGGCAGAGGGCCATTGGCTGGTCCTGTCTCTGTTGGTGCTGTTATAATGAAGCCTGAATCTAATTTAAAATGGGTTAATGATTCTAAAAAGGTGACTGAAAAAAGAAGAGAGATTTTATATGATCAAATTATTGAAGACGCAATTGTGTGGGATGTTGAGATTGTTACTCAATCTGAAATTGATGAATATAATATTTTAGAGGCAACAAAAATAGGACTTAATAGGTGTATTAAAAAGATTATTGATAAACTGGGAGAAAAGCCTGATTTGATATTAGTTGATGCGTTAAAAGAAATTGATACATGTGGAATTCCATATCAATCAATAATTAAAGGTGATGCAACTTGTTATTCTATTTCATGTGCATCAATTTTGGCTAAGGTTACGAGAGATAGGTTGATGAGAGGATATTCTGAAATTTATCCTCAATATGGTTTTGAGAAAAATAAGGGATATGGAACGAAAGCTCATATTGATGCTATTAAAAAATTTGGTCCTTGTAGCTTGCATCGAAAAACATTTATTACACATTTTGTCTAAAGAATGTGTATAACGGTAGGAGAAAATATGAATATATTAGATATTATAGGAAAAAAAAGAGATAATTTAGAATTAACTAAAGATGAAATTAGATATTTTATAGAAAATTATACAAATGGAAATATTACCGATTATCAAGCAGCAGCATTAGTAATGGCAATTTATATTAATGGAATGAATGATGATGAAATTACAGAGTTGACTTTGGCAATGGCTGATTCTGGAGATGTTTTGGATTTGTCAGAGCTTGGAAATGTTGTTGATAAGCATAGTACTGGTGGAGTTGGTGACAAAGTTACTTTGATTTTAATGCCATTGATTGCTTCTTTAGGTATTCCTGTTGCAAAGATGTCTGGTAGAGGTCTTGGGATTACAGGAGGAACTATTGATAAGTTAGAATCTATTCCTGGTTATAATACTTCTATTGACATTGATACATTTATGAGTAATGTTAAAAGACATGGAATTAGTTTAATGGGACAAACTTTAAATTTAGCTCCTGCTGATAAAAAATTATATGCTTTAAGGGATACAATTAATTGTACTGCTAATATACCTCTTATTGCATCAAGTATTATGAGTAAAAAGATTGCTGCTGGAGCAAATAAGATTGTTATTGATGTTACTTATGGAAGTGGAGCTTTTATGAAAACGGTTGAAGATGCAAAAAAATTGGCATCTTTAATGGTTAAAATTGGTGAACTTGCTAATAGGAAAACAGTTTGTGTTTTGACTGACATGAATCAACCACTTGGATATGCAGTAGGAAATATTTTAGAAGTAATTGAAGCAGTTGATGTTTTAAAAGGAAAATATATGCCTAAAGATGTTGAAGAGGTTATTACTGAGCTTGGTGCTAATATGCTTATACTTGCTAATAAAGTTTCTTCAATAGGTGAGGGAAAAAGAAAGATTTTAGAAAATATAAAAAATGGAAAAGGTTATGAAAAATTAATTGAGTTGGTTAAAAGTCAAAATGGAGATATTTCTTATTTAGAAGACACCTCAAAGTTTGATAAAGCTACAATAATTGAACCTATGATTGCTAAAAAATCTGGTAAGATTGCTAAACTTGATGCTAATTTGGTTGGAGAAATGTCTAGATATTTAGGTGCAGGAAGATTGAAAAAAGATGATGTGATTGATATGACTGTTGGATTTGTTTTTGATAAAAAAGTTGGTGATATAGTTGAAAATGGAGATGTTTTAGGATATATTCATGGAAATGATGAAGAAAAAGTTAAATATGTTTTAAATCAAGAGTTATTTGAAATTATATAGATTGGATGGATTTAATTTGAGAGAAGAATTATCAGATATTGTTGTAATAAAAAGAGATGGTAAGAGAGTTAAATTTGATAGTACTAAAATTGCAGTAGCTATAAAAAAAGGATTTGAAGCTGTCGATTCTGAATATACACTTAGTGATATTAATAAGGTTTTTTATGATGTTATTGATGTTATTAAAGATGGTAATTATGATAAAATTAAAATTGAACAAATTCAGGATATTATTGAAGAAATAATGAATCAAAATGGATATATTGATATTGCTAAAGCTTATTCTGAATATAGAGAAAAAAGAGCACAGTCAAGAGAATTGTTTTTTGACGAAAAGAAAAAACATAAATTTCTTAAAGCTTTAGAGAATATTGGCCTTGATAGCAAGAATGGAAATGCAGATGAATATGATTTTGAAAGTATTAATAATAGATTGATTGAGTATGGTGAAATTGTATCTGAGAAATTTGCTACTGCATATATTATGAAGAAAAAATTTAGTGAATTGCATGAGAATGGTGATATTTATATTAAAAATATTAAGTATTATCCTTTTGGAACAACTGAAAATTGCCAGATTAATTTAGAAAAATTGTTTCAAAATGGTTTTTCTACTAAGAGATGTTCTATGAGAGTCCCTCAGAGTATTGTTTCTTATAGTATGTTAGCATTAGTCGCAATTACAAATAATCAAAAAGATCAGTTTGGAGAGCAATCAATACCAGCGTTTGATTATTATATGGCTCCTGGAGTTTTAAAAACTTTTAAAAAGGAGTTTAAACAAACGATATATGATATTTTAGATTATACTGATTTTGATAAATTTATTGCTTTAAATGGTATTGAAAGAGAAATTGAAAAAATAAATAGTATTGATTTTGATATATCTGTTTTTTATAAATTTACTAGAGAATCTGAGCAATTAAAGAGAATGTTTAGAATTGTGTATGAGAAAGCAATGAAAAAAACTAATAAACAAGTGTATCAATCTATGGAAGGATTTGTACATGATTTAAATAGTATTTGTAGTGAGTGTTTAACTACAATTAATATTGGAACTGATATTAGTGCAGAGGGAAGGATTATTAGTTTTAATTTATTAAGAGCTATTAGTGAAGGGCTTGGTGAAAATAGAAAAGCCATTTCTCCTAAAGTTGTTTTTAAAGTAAAAAAGGGAATTAATTTTAGTAAAGAAGATGTTAATTATGATTTGTTTTTAAGAGCATGTGAAGTTGTAAAGGATTCTGACAATATTTCTTTTTCATTTTTAGATTCTGATATAAATACAGAAAATTACAAAATTGGAGATTTTAATACAGAAGTTGCATATTTTGAAAATGGCACTAGAATTATAGATAATTTTGTTGACTCTGATAGAAGAGTTTCTGCTGGAAGAGGGGTTATTGCTACTACTGTTTTAAATTTACCTAGAATTGCTTTAAAGTCTGATGGAAATTTAGAATTATTTATGGAAGAACTAGAAAGGAAACTTGATTTAGTAAAAGATCAATTAATTGAAAGCTATGAAATTCAAAGTAATAAAAAGGTTAAAAGTTTTCCATTTCTAATGAAAGAGCATGTGTGGATTGATTCTGAAAGATTTGAAGATGAAAATATGAAAATAAAAAAGGCTTTAAAACATGGATTGCTTCAAGTTTCATTTACAGGGCTTAATGAAGCTTTGATTGTGTTAAATGGAAAAAGTCATTTTGAAAGTATTGAATCGCAAAAGATTGGTATAAAAATAGTTAGGTTTATTGCTAATAAAGTTAATGAATATGTTAATAAATACAATTTAAATTTTGTTGTTGCGGGAAATGAAGATGATGAGATATCTAAATCATTTGTTGAAATCGATAGAGTGCTTTTTGGAAATGTAAAATATGTTACTGATAAAGTGAAATATACTAATTCGTTTGAAGTTTCTGAAAGTTTTGACATAAAGAAAAAGATAGAAGTAGAGTCTGAATATCATAATTTGACTAATGGAGGACATAAAACAATTATTTCTTGTAATAATATTGAAGATACAGTAAAGCTAATGTATAAAAATAATATTGGTTATGGAGTAATTAATTATAAAAAATAAAATAACACCGATTATTATAATTTAATAATCGGTGTTATTGTTTCATCTGTATTATTATTTATTTGAGCTTTGAATTTAGAGAATTCTTTTGTTTGAAAATATCTATTGATATTTTTTTCACTTACACCTGAATTAAAAGATAAAGAACTTATTGTTGCAGGTGTTTCATTGTTTGCTAAATAGCTTTTTAGGCTTGAAATATCAACTTGATCTTTTTCTTTACAGTTTGGACAAACATCATCGCTTGTAGTAAAGAAACAACCACATCTCATGCACTTGTTAAATTTCATAATGTTATCCTTTCAAATTTATTTGCTATATTATATAGTTTTTGGATGATTTTTTCTATATAAAAGTATTTTTTGTAACAAAAATGTAACAAATATAAAAAGTATTGAAGCTTTGGGGGTTGCCAAAATGCAAACTCTTTGTTATAATATTGTTGTTAAATTACGCACACAAAATGAATGATTAATTAGTGCTTAAATTAAATTTTTGTTTTTATAATTTAAGTTAGTTAATTGTGTTGACTTTTGTGGAGGTTAACAACTAAAGGAGGAAAGAAAGATGTCAGTAGTTGCAATGAAACAATTACTTGAAGCTGGTGTTCATTTTGGACATCAAACAAGAAGATGGGATCCTAGAATGGCTGAATATATTTTTCAAGCTAGAAATGGTATCCATATAATTGATTTACAAAAAACATCTAAAAAGTTAGATGAAGCTTATGAGTTCATTAGATCTCAAGCAGAAGAAGGAAAAAACATTTTATTTGTTGGAACAAAGAAGCAAGCACAAGAATGTGTTAAAGAAGCAGCAGAAAAATGTGGAATGTTCTACATTAATGAAAGATGGTTAGGTGGAACTTTAACAAACTTTAATACAATTAGAACAAGAGTTGAAAGATTAAATGAACTTGAAAGAATGGAAGAAGACGGAACATTTGATGTTTTACCTAAAAAAGAAGTTGTTCTATTAAGAAAAGAAATGGAAAAATTAAATAAAAATTTAGGTGGAATTAAAGAAATGACTGAAATTCCAGATGTTATGTTTATTGTTGATCCTAAAAAAGAACATATTGCTATATTAGAAGCTAAAAAGTTAAATATTCCAGTTGTTGGATTAATTGATACAAACTGTAATCCAAATGATGTTGATTATGTAATTCCTGGTAATGATGATGCTATAAGAGCAGTTAAATTAATGACAGATGTTATGGCTAATGCAGTTATTGAAGGAAGACAAGGCGAAAGTTTTGATACAACAGAAATGGCTCAAGAAGACAGTGAAGAAAAGTCAATGGAAGAAGTAGCACAAGAAAGTGCTGAATAATTAATATAATATATATTATATAGTTGAAAGGAGATATATTATGGTTACTGCAGCTCAAGTAAAAGAGTTAAGAGAGAAAACTGGTGCAGGTATGATGGAGTGCAAAAAGGTTTTAACTGAAACTGATGGAGATTTAGATAGAGCAATGGATTTGCTTAAAGAAAGAGGAATCCTTAAAGCAGCAAAGAAATCAGATAGAATTGCAGCAGAAGGTTTAGTAGCTTCTTATGTATCTGATGATAAAAAGATTGGTGCAGTTGTTGAAGTTAATGCTGAAACAGACTTTGTAGGTAAAAACCAAGAGTTTAAAGATTTTGTAACAGCAGTTGTAAAACAAGTAGCATTAAACAATCCAGCAAATGTTGAAGATTTGTTAAATGAAAAATTTATCTCAAATGAAGAAAAAACTGTTGGAGAAACTTTAACAGACTTGATTGCAAAAATTGGTGAAAATATGTCTTTAAGAAGATTTGAAAGATATGAAACAGAAGGACATATTGGAACTTATGTTCATGGTGATGGACAAATCGCTATATTAGTTGATATGGAAGGTGGAGATGATGTTTTAGCAAAAGATATTTCTATGCAAGTTGCTGCTGCCAATCCAAGATATTTAGATGAATCTAATATTCCAGCTGATGAATTAGAACATGAAAAAGAGATTTTAAAAGCACAAGTTATTAATGAAGGCAGACCAGAAAATGTTGCTGGAAAAATTGTTGAAGGTAGACTAGGAAAATTCTTTTCAGAGAATTGCTTAGTAGATCAAGAGTTTGTTAAAAATCCAGATCAAAAAATAAAAGATATATTAAAAGCAGGTAATGCAAAAGTTAATAGATTTGTAAGATTTGAAAAAGGCGAAGGTATTGAGAAAAAAGAAGAAAACTTTGCTGAAGAAGTTGCAAAACAATTAAGATAAGTTATGCTATTTGACATAACTTATTATGTGTGCTAATATTGTTTGGCATACATTGAAATAGATATGCTTGGAGGTGTTAAAATGGCTTCAAAAGGAGCAAGAGAACATATTACTCTAGAATGTACAGAATGTCACAATAGAAATTATGTTACAGAAAAAAATAAAAAGAATAATGCGGAAAGACTTGAAATAAGAAAATATTGTAAGTTCTGCAAAAAAACTACAGTACATAAAGAAACAAAATAAAACTTTTATGGAGGGGTAGAGATGCCTAATAATAAGAATAAAAACAGTAAAAAAGTTAAAAAGACTGATATTGTTGAAGAAAAGATTCTTGATGAGGAAGTTGCAGAAGCTGAAAAAAATGAAGAACAAGAAGTTGTTGAGGCAGAAGAAACAGTAAGTTCAGAAGATAAAGCAAAGAAGGCAAAAAAATCTAAGGCTAAGAAATCTGTGAAAAAATCTGTAAAGAAGGATAGTAAATTGTCTGGATTTAGAGCAGAATTAAAAAAAGTTATTTGGCCAAAAGGAAGACAACTTTTTGAAAATACTGTTGTAGTTGTTTCAATGGTTATTGTTGTTTCAGTGTTAATATTTGTTTTGGATTTAACTTTTAGAGGAATGAAAGATTTTGAAGTTAAGCAATTAAATAAAGTTATTACTTCAAATACAACAAATTCTACATCAACGACTGAAACGAATACTACATCTAATACTACAGCTACAACTAATGGAACTAACGCCAATAGTTAACAGTACAGATGCTATAAAATAGAAAAAATTAAGGAGGCTAAAGCATGTCTCAAAAGGATTATGATTTAGAACCAAGATGGTATGTTGTACATACTTATTCAGGATATGAAAATAAAGTTAAGACAGATCTTGAAAAGATGATTAAGAATAGAGAATTACAAGATTACTTTTTTGATATAATTGTGCCAATGGAAGAACAGATAGAAATTAAAGATGGTAAAACAAAAACTAATTTAAAGAAAGTTTTTCCTGGTTATGTTTTAGTAAAAATGATTGTTACTGAGCAAACTTGGTATATTGTTAGAAATACTAGAGGTGTTACTGGTTTTGTTGGGTCAGGAACTGATCCAATACCACTTACGGATAGTGAAATAAGAAAGATGGGATTTGATATTCAATCATTTAATATTAATTATGAAGTAAATGATCAAATTAGGGTTATAACAGGACCATTTGAGAATTTTACTGGTACAGTAATTAGTATTAATAAAGAGAAACATAAAGTTAAAGTTATGATTTCTATGTTCGGAAGAGAAACACCGGTAGATGTTGATTTTACTGAAGTGGAAAAAATAGCAGACTAATTGTTGTTAATAAAAACTAGTTATCTAGTTTTTTATATAAATTATTTATTATACAAACTAAAGGAGGTGCACAAAATGGCAAAGGAAGAACAAAAAGAAGTAATCATTAAATTACAAATTCCAGCAGGAAAGGCAACACCAGCTCCACCAGTTGGTCCAGCTTTAGGTGGTTCAGGTGTTAACATCATGGATTTCGTAAAGCAATTTAATGATAGAACAGCAAAACAAGCTGGTTTAATTATTCCAGTTGTTATTACAGTTCATAAAGATAAATCTTTCGATTTTATTACTAAAGAACCACCTATGGCTGTATTAATTAAAAAAGCAGCTAATATTCAAAAAGGTTCAAGTAAACCAAATCTAGAAAAAGTTGCAAAACTTACTAAAGCTCAAGTTGAGGAGATTGCTAAAGCAAAGATGCCTGACTTAAATGCTGCTTCATTAGAAACAGCTATGAGTATGGTTTGTGGAACAGCTCGTTCTATGGGTGTTACAATCGTAGATTAATTTTAAATTGGGAGAAACTAAAAGTTTCGTAAAAACCAAAGGAGGTAAAAATGAAGAGAGGCAAGAGATATCTTGAAAGTGCAAAGCTTGTTGATTCATCAAAATTATATGATGTAAAAGAAGCTATTGAAGTTATTGAAAAGATGCCACAACCAAAGTTTGATCAAACTGTTGAATTACACGTTAAATTAGGTGTTGATTCTACACATGCTGATCAACAAGTTAGAGGTACAGTAGTACTTCCAAATGGTACAGGTAAAAATTTAAAGGTTTTAGTTTTCGCTAAAGGGCCAAAAGCAGAAGAAGCTGAAAAAGCAGGAGCTGATTTCGTTGGTGCTGAAGAATTAATTCCAAAAATCCAAAATGATGGATGGTTTGATTATGATGTTGTTGTTGCAACACCTGATATGATGGGTGTTGTTGGTAGATTAGGTAAAGTATTAGGACCAAAAGGATTAATGCCAAACCCTAAATCTGGAACAGTAACAATGGATGTAACAAAAGCTATTAATGATATTAAATCTGGTAAAGTTGAATATAGATTGGATAAGAACAATATTGTTCATTTAGGATTTGGTAAAATATCATTTGGTGTTGATAAGTTAGTTGAAAACTATAATGTTATTATGGAAGCTATTATCAAAGCTAAGCCAGTAGCAGCTAAAGGTCAATATATTAGAAGTGTATCAATCGCTCCAAGTATGGGACCTGGTTTGTATATTAATAATAAATAATTTATGTGACCAGAGATAGTAAGCAGTTAGTAAGTCTTACCGAGGTAAATGATGAGAATGAATTCAATTTGTTTACCTATGGTCAACAAATTGAATTTTTTATATGTATTGCAAAGTTGCATATAAGAATATTTATTATATTACTTTGTGATAAAGAAATAGGAGGTGAATTATTAATGGCAAGTAAAGCAGCTATAGCAGCAAAAGAACAAAGCGTTAATGAATTAGCTGAAAGAATCAAAGCTTCTAAATTAGTTTTATTAGTTGAATTTATTGGTACAAATGTTGCTGATGATACAGTTTTAAGAAAAGATTTAAGAGAAGCAGGTGCTTTAAAAACAGTTAAGAAAAATAATATTATTAAAAGAGCATTAAATGCAAATGGAGAGTCTGGTTTAGATGAAGTTTTAGTTGGTACATCAGCTATTATTACATCTGAAGAAGATTATTTGACACCATTAAAAATTGTTTATAAATTTTCAAAATCTCATGAAAATTATAAAATTAAAGGTGGTATGATTGATGGTAAAGTTGTTTCTGCTGAAGATTTATTAGTTTTAGCACAATTACCATCAAAAGAAGAATTACTATCAAAACTTGCTGGTTCATTACTTGGAATTATTACAAAACTTGCAGTTGCAGTTGATCAAGTAAGAATTAAGAAAGAAGAAGAAGCAGAGTAATCTGTTAATATCAAAAAATAATAGTAAACAGCCAAGTTTACAAAATATAAAATATAGGAGGATTTTAAAATGGCAATTAATGATATGATCGAAGAAATCAAAAAATTAACAGTTGTTGAATTAAATGATTTAGTTAAAGCAATCGAAGAAGAATTTGGAGTTTCTGCAGTAGCAGCAGCTGCACCTGCAGCTGGAGCAGTAGCTGGAGCAGCTGAAGAAAAGAGCAGCTTCAATGTTGTATTAAAAGAAGCTGGAGCAAATAAAATCCAAGTAATTAAAGTTGTTAAAGACTTATTAGGATTAGGATTAAAAGATGCTAAAGATTTAGTTGATGGAGCACCAAAAACATTAAAAGAAGATGTTGCTAAAGATGCAGCTGAAGATATGAAAGCTAAATTAACAGAAGCTGGAGCAACTGTTGAATTACAATAATATTGATAATATTTTGTGATGGTCGTTTTATCGGCCATCTTTTTTTGTGATTATGAATATATTAAAAATTGATGTGTGTTGACTTTGATTAATTATAGTATTATTATATAAAAAATGACTGAAAGGATTTATATGAAGATTTTATTAGATGCAATGGGTGGTGATAATGCACCTGATGCTGTAATTAGAGGTGCTGTGAGCGCAATAAATGAAGTTTCTGCTGAAGTTTGTTTGATTGGACAGGAACATGTTTTAAATGCTAAAATTAAGGAATTCTATGGTAAAGATTTAAAAGAGATTTCTGATAGATTATCAATAAGAAATGCAAGTGAAATAATTAATATGGAAGATACTCCTACAATAGCTATTAAGAATAAAAAGGATTCTTCAATGGTTATTGGTTTTAATATGTTGAAGAATGGAGAAGGTGATGTTTTTATTTCTGCTGGTAATTCTGGTGCTTTATTGACAGGTGCTACTTTATTAGTTGGTAGAATTAGAGGTATTGATAGACCAGCCTTAGCTGGTATTTTGCCTGCGTATCATGGAAGATTAGTTTTAATGGATTGTGGTGCTAATACAAATTGTAAGCCTTTGAATTTGCTTCAATTTGCTCAAATGGCTAGTTTATATATGACAAATACATTAAATATTAAGAACCCTAAAATAGGCCTTTTAAATATCGGTACTGAAGAAACAAAAGGTAATGATTTAATAAAAAGTTCTTATCAGTTGTTGAAAAAGTATTCTGAAGAATTAGGTATTAATTTTGTGGGAAATGTCGAAGGTAGAGAAGCTTTTTTAGGTGATGTTGATGTCGTTATTGCTGATGGTTTTACAGGAAATATTTTCTTAAAGACTGTTGAAGGGTTAGGGAAATTTGTTAAAACGTCTTTAACAGAAAGTTTTAAGAGGAATCCATTAACAATGGTTTCAGGATTAATTGCTAAACCAGCATTGAATAAGTTTGCTAAATCTATGGATTATAAGGAATATGGTGGAGCTTTATTTTTAGGAGTTAATAAACCTGTCGTTAAAGCACATGGTAGTAGTGATGAAAAGTTATTTAAATATACGATAAAGCAAGCTGAACAATTTGTTAAGAATGAAGCAGTTGACCGATTAGCCAGTATTTATGAATCAGAGAAGAATAAGCAAAAAATGGCTGAAATCAAGCAATTTCTAGCAGAACAATAGAAATTATAAACTATTTTAAAACTGGGGCTTGACAATTTTTTAGGATTGTATTATTGTAACAATATGAAAAAATAGGAGGTGACCGAAGTGAATCAAGAAGAGATATTTGATAAAGTAAAAGAGACTGTAGTTACATGTTTAGGTGTTTCTGAGTCAGATGTTACAATGGAATCATCATTTATTGATGATTTAGGAGCAGATTCATTGGATATTGTAGATTTGATAATGAATTTAGAAGAAACATTTAACATTGAAATTCCTGACAGTGATGCTGAAAAAGTTGCAACTGTAGGCGATGTAGTTGATTATATTAAAAATTTAGTAGACTAATATATTAGTAGTGATTAAATTCACTACTATTTTTTTATTTTGATTTTAGAATATATGAAATTCCTGAAATCTCAAGATTGAAAAAGCTTTAAATATGTTATATAATGCTTTTGGAGGTAGTTTTATATGACTATAGAAGATAGTATAGGTTATTATTTTAAAAATAAGGCTTATTTGGAAGAGGCTTTGACACATACTTCTTATGCAAATGAACATGGAGTTAAGAGTAATGAAAAGTTGGAGTATTTAGGTGATAGTATACTTGAGTTTGTTTCAAGTGAGTTTTTGTATAATAATTTTGTTAATTTGAATGAAGGTGAATTAACAAAATTACGTGCGATGGTAGTTTGTGAAGAAAGTTTATATCAAGTTGCTAAAAAGCATAATTTTTATGATTATATTAAAGTTGGAAATAGTGAGAAAATTCATGGAAATAACTATAAAGAAGCAATTTTAGCAGATGCTGTTGAAGCAATTATTGCTGCAATATTTTTTGATGGAGGATTGGAAAAGTCTAAGAAATTTATTTTAGATAATTTAACTGATAAAATTTTTGAAGCTAGTAAACATATTGGTGAAAAAGATTATAAAACGGTTTTACAGGAAGAATTACAAAAGGATGGAGATGTATCTATTAAATATCATATTATAAGTGAATCTGGTCCAGATCATTCAAAAATTTTTGTTTCAGAGGTTTCTGTGAATGGTAAAGTTTTAGCGAGTGGAGAAGGACGTAGTAAAAAAATGGCTGAAATGGAAGCTGCTAGAAAGGCTTTAAAAGATATTATTAAATAATATAGGAGGTTTTGGTTGAAGAAGGAATATATTATCCCAGTATTTGTATCACATTTGGGATGTCCAGAGACTTGTGTTTTTTGTAATCAAAAGAAAATAAGTGGACAGGAGACAGATGTTACTAAAGAAGATGTGAAAAAAACAATTGAAAAATATTTAGAAAATTTTGATCCAGTGAATAGAAAAGTAGAAATTGCATTTTTCGGTGGGAGTTTTACGGCTATTTCTGAAGAATTACAAAATGATTTTCTTGAAGTAGCAAATGAATATATTAAACAGAAAAAGGTAGATAGTATTAGAATTTCAACTAGACCTGATTATATTTCTAAAGATATTTTAAAAAGGTTAAAAAAGTATAATGTTAGAACTATAGAGCTGGGAGTTCAATCATCAAATGATTATATTTTAAAGAAGAGTCAAAGAGGTCATACTTTTGCAGATGTTATTAAAGCGTCTAAATTAATTAGAAGATATGGTATTATTCTTGGACATCAAATGATGGTTGGTTTACCTGAGAGCACTGAAATTGATGAAATTAATACTGCTAAAGCTTTAATTAAATTAAAACCAAAAATTATGAGGATTTATCCAGTTTTAGTTATTAAGGGAACTGCTCTTGATAGAATGTATGAGAGTGGGGAGTATAAACCATTGACGATTGTTCAAGCTGTTGAAAGAGCAAAAGCAGTTACTGAATTGTTTAATGCTAAAAGAATTAAAGTTATTAGAATAGGTCTTCAGGTTACAGATGAAATTAACAGTCCTTCTGAAGAAGGTAGTGAGGTTGTTGCTGGTCCAATGCATCCAGCATTTAGGCAATTAGTTGAAAGTGCTATTTGGTATGAAAAAGTATCTGAGAAGATAAAAAAAATTAATTATAAAGTTAAAGTGGTTGAGATATCTTTAAATCCATCAGATGTTAATAATTTTGTTGGACAGAAGAGAGAGAATATTCGTAAATTACATAGTGTATATAATGTTGAAACTTTGATTAAAGTTGATAAAAAAATTAAACTTGGGAAATTTAAAATTAAAGTATTGGAAAGTTATCAAAATTAATGGAAAAAATAAATTATAAAATTAAATCAAATTCTTTTGAGCTTGCTGATGTATTTGATTGTGGTCAGTGTTTTAGATGGAATATTGAACATGATGGAAGCTATACAGGAGTTTTTAAGAAAATTGTATTAAATGTTAAAAAATTTGGTGATGAAGTGTTGTTTAATGGAGTTAATTATGGATGTACTAATTCTATTGAAGAAATAAATCATTATTTTGATTTGGATAGGAATTATGATGAGTTAAAATCTAAACTTGAAAAAATTGATGATTATATGAAGAATAGTATTGAGTTTGGAAAAGGTATTAGAATTTTAAATCAAGATTTATGGGAAACTATTATTTCTTTTATAATTTCGGCAAATAATAATATTCCGAGGATTAAGGGTATTATTGATAGATTATCTGAAAAATATGGTGAAAAATTGGAGTATAATGGAAGGAAATATTATTCTTTTCCGGAGCCAACTGCACTAAAGGATGTGTCAGTTTCTGAGTATCGTTTATTGGGACTTGGTTTTAGAGATATTAGATTGTATGAAACTACTCAAAAAATCTTAAATAACGAGTTTGATTTAAATGGTCAATGGAATTTGGATACTGGGACTGTTTATAAAAATTTATTGGAATTGTCAGGGGTTGGTCCTAAAGTAGCAGATTGTATTTTGCTTTTTTCTGATTTAAAAAGATTTGATGTTTTTCCTATTGATGTTTGGATTAGAAGGGTTATGAATGATTTATATATTCATAATGATGATGAAACAAAAGTGAGTAAAGTTCAAATTCAAAAATTGGCTGATGAAAAGTTTGGGAGTTTAAAAGGTTTAGCGCAGCAATATTTATTTTATTGGAGAAGAAGTTTATAGTTAAAGTGAGGAAATTGTTTTGAAGGTTATATATGGTAGAGCTGGAAGTGGAAAAAGTGAATTTATTTTTAATAATATTAAAAATAATAAAGATGCTCAAGTATATATAATTACTCCAGAGCAATTTTCTTTTTCGGCTGAAAAAAGATTGGTGGAATCTTTAGGAAATGATGCTGTTCTAAAATATGAGGTTATTTCTTTTGAAAGAATGGCATATAGAGTAATGAATGAGATTGGCATTAGAGATATTCATGTTATGGATAAAGCTGCTAAAGCAATGATTGTTCATAGTATTGTAGAGAAAAATAGAAAAAAATTTAATTTTGTAGGATCTTCAACTGATAATGTTGAAATGCTTATAACTCAGATTACTGAATTTAAAAAACATGGGATTACTTTATCAATGGTTGAAAATCAGATTAAGAATATTAGTGATCAATATTTAAAATTAAAACTTGAAGATATGCTTTTGGTGTATAGAGAATTTGAAAAGTTTTCCGAAGGATATATTGATGAAAATAATTCTTTGAATATTTTGGCTGAAAATTTGAGTGCTACACATTTATTTGATAATTCTGTTATTTATATTGATGAGTTTGCAGGTTTTACAAGACAAGAATATGTTGTTATTCAGGAACTTAATAAAGTTGCAAAAGATATAGTTATTACAATATGTAGTGATGATGATAGAGTAACTAAAAGTCCTGATAGTGATGTTTTCTATGATAATAAACAAACTTTACAGACATTAAAACAATTATTTGATGATATTGAGATTCTAGAAATTAGTGGCTTTAAGAGGTTCAAAAATGGTGAATTGGTTCATTTGGAGCAAAATTTATTTGGAGTGCCATATCATAAATTTAATGGTATAAATAATAATATTAGTATATATAGTGCTGATAATGCATATGATGAAATTGAAAATGTTTGTAAAAAAATTTTTAAGCTTGTTAGGGATAAAGGTTATAGATATAGGGATATTGCAGTTATTAGTAATAGCTTAGATTCTTATGCTAGTTTAATTAAGGTTATTTCTGATTCTTATGATATACCAATATTCATGGATGAAAAAGTTGATATTACACAAAATGTTTTTATTAAATATTTAATATCGATTTTAGATATATTTTCAAAAAATTGGTCTTATGAATCGGTTTTTAATTATTTGAAAACTGGTTTTGTAAAAGTTGATAATATTGACGAAATTGAAAATTATTGTTTAAAGTGGGGAATTAAAGGAAAAAGGTGGTATGAGAAGCCATGGAATTATGAAATAAATAATTTTGAGGAGCAACAGAAAAAAATTATTGAACCTTTGTTAAATTTAAAAGATAAGTTATCATCACAAAAAAATGTTAAATTAATTACTGAAGAATTATATAAGTTTATAGTTGATAATGTGGAAATTGATTTAGGAAATGAAGAATTCGTCGAATATTTTAATATTGTTGTTGAATTATTAAATACAGTAATTAGAGTTTTTGGTAATTTGAAAATAAATTTTGATGAGTATATTAAATTGTTGAAAGTAGGAATTAAGGAAAAAGAAGTTTCTAAGATTCCTGATGGACAGGATAGAGTGATTTTTGGTACTGTTGATAGAACTAAAGCAAATGAAATTAAAGTTCTTTTTATAATTGGTGTTAATGAAGGGGTATTTCCTAGTAATAATACATCTGAAGGTTTTTTTAATGATTTAGATAGAGCTAATTTGAAAAATAATGGTTTTGAAATTGCAAAAGGTTTATTAGAAAAATCTTATGAAGAGAATTTTAATATATATAGGGCTTTTACTACTGCTCAAGAGTCTGTTTATGTTTCTTATAGTCTGTCAGATAATCAAGGTGGTATGCTTAGAAAATCAATGTTTATTTCTAGATTGAAGAGTATTTTTCCTAAACTAGAAGAAGAACGTTCTAGTGATAAATTAGAGATTTTAAATAAAAATGTTACATTTAATAAATTACTTAATAATATTGATAAATCTGAATGGTTTGATGTGTATAGATGGTTTTTAAATAATGATGAGAACAAATTAAATGCTTCTTTGAGAGGACTTGCATATACAAATATTCCAGTGAAATTAAAACAGGAAAATGTTGATAAATTATATGGTAATAAACTTAATACTACGATTACTAGACTTGAGAAATATGCAAATTGTCCTTATTCATATTTTATGCAATATGGGCTTAAACTTGCAGATAAGGAAGAGTTTGAATTGAAGAAGCTTGATACTGGGTCATTTGTACATGCTGTTGTTGATGAGTTTTTTAAAACAGTTGATATTAACGAGATTACTGATGATGAGATTGATAAAATTGTTGACAACATTATTACAAATGAAATTTCTCAATATATTAAATTTAGTATGTCTGCTAAATTTAGAATTATGGTGCAAAGAGTTAAGAAGTTTATTAGTTTGTCTATAAAATATATTGTACAAGGGCTTAGAAATAGTGATTTTAGAGTGCTTGGGACAGAAGTTTCTTTTGGAAATAAAAGTTCAAGTTCAAATGATGAAATTGCTTATCCTCCAATTGAGTTTGAAATAGGTAATGGAAAAAGAGTATCTATTACAGGTAAAATTGATAGAATTGATGTTGCAGAGATTCCTAGTGGTGATTCTGTTGGAAAGTATATTAGGATTATTGATTATAAATCATCTGTTAAAGACTTGGATTTAAACAAGATTTTTAATGGTTTGCAATTACAATTGATTACTTATATTGATGCAGTTTGTTATAATGAAGCTGTTGATAAGGCTTTGCAAGCTCCGATAAATCCGGCAGGTGTATTGTATTTTAATTTAATAGAGCCTATAATTAAAAATCGTTGTTTTGATGATGAGTCAATTGTTAGACAGATTAAAGAGGCTTATAGAATGCAAGGGTTTATTGTTAGTGATCTAAATATTCCAAATATGATGGATAAAGATTTTGACCCTGCAGGGAAGTCAGAATATTTTAAGTATAATAGTAAAGGTCGTAATGGAAAAGACATTATGATTGATAAAGAAAATTTTAAAAATTTGCAAAAGTATACTAAAAAAACTTTGAAAGAAATCTCTAAGGCTATTATGAAAGGAAATATTGATATAAAACCTATTTCTTTTAACGGAAAAAATATTCCTTGTCAATATTGTCAATATAAATCGATTTGTCAATTTAATCCTAAATTCAAAAATAATAAATATAAATTTATTGAGAGCAAGAGTAGGGAGGATGTTTTTGAACAAATTAAGTTGGATTTAGATAGTGAAAAATAATAAATAAAAGGAATGTTTTATTGGTATTTAAAACATTCCTTTTTAATATTTTTATATATTTAATATTTTTTTTGCTTTTTGTATTTCTTCAAATGTTGGGAGTTTTACATTTTTCATTGGATATTCTAATCCTAGTGTTTCCCATTTATATTGGCCTAAATTATCATATGGTAGTAATTCTATTCTTTTGACAGTTTTTAAAGTATCAATGAAATTTTTTAGATTTTTTAAATTGGATTCATCGTCAGTGTATCCTGGAATGAATACTTGTCTAATCCACATGTCTATGTTATTATCACTTAAATATTTTGCAAATTCTAATTCTAATTTGTTTTCAAAACCGACAAGGTCTTTGCATTTTTTTGAATCGATGTGTTTGATATCTAAAAGGACTAAATCAGTTAGTGATAATAGTTCTTTTATTTTATCGTTTATTGCAAACATTCCAGATGTATCAATACATGTGTGAATGTTTTCTTTTTTTAATTTCTTAAATAGTTCTATTATAAAATCAGCTTGTAGTAGAGGTTCTCCTCCGGAGATTGTTACACCTCCGGAGGATTGTATATAATTTTTATATTTAAGAATTTCTTGAAAGCATTCATCAACTGTTTTTTCATTGCCTTTATTTAGTTCCCAGGTATCACGATTATGACAATATTTGCATTTTAGAAGACAACCTTGCATAAATATTATAAATCTTAATCCTGGTCCGTCAACGGCTCCTAATGATTCTGTTGAGTGTATTCTTGCTGTTTTCAATTTTTCTCCTAATTAAAATTTTTCTTGTATTGTTCTGTTGATAACGTCTAATTGTTGTTCTTTTGTTAACTTTGTGAATTTTACTGCATATCCAGATACACGAATTGTTAGTTGAGGATATTTTTCTGGATGATCCATTGCATCTAGTAGTAGAGCTCTATCGAATACATTTATATTTAAATGATGACCTGTTTGTTTGAAATATCCATCAAGTAGTGATGTTAAGTTTGTAACTTGTTCATCTAATGATTTTCCTAATGTTCCTGGTGTTATTGCAAATGTATATGATATTCCATCTTGTGCTTGTTCAAATGGAATTTTGGCTACTGAGTTTAGTGCTGCTAATGCTCCTTTTGTATCACGTCCATGTAATGGGTTTGCTCCTGGTCCAAATGGAGCATACATTCTTCTTCCATCTGGTGTGTTTCCTGTATTTTTTCCATATACAACATTTGATGTGATTGTTAATACAGATAATGTTACTGTTGAATTTCTATATGTATAGTGTTTTTGTAATTTACTTAAGAAACGTTTTACTAATTCTACACCGATTTGATCTGCTCTATCATCATCATTTCCGTATTTAGGGAAGTCACCTTCGATTTCGTAATCTGTTGCTAATCCTGTTTCATCTCTAATTACTTTTACTTTTGCGTATTTAATTGCTGATAATGAGTCTGTTACTACTGATAATCCAGCAATTCCACATGCCATTGTTCTGAATATTTCTCTATCATGTAGGGCAAATTCTAATGCTTCATATGAATATTTGTCATGCATGAAGTGGATGATATTTAATGCTTTGATATATACTTTTGCAACATAGTCCATCATTGTATCGTATTTTTCCATTACTTCATCATAATCTAGATATTCTGATGTTATTGGTGCAAATTTTGGTGTAATTTGTTTTCCTGACATTTCATCACGGCCACCGTTTATTGTATATAATAGGGCTTTTGCTAAGTTTGCTCTAGCACCGAAGAATTGCATTTGTTTTCCTATTTTCATTGGAGATACACAACATGCTATACCATAGTCATCTCCTAAAGTAATTCTCATTAAATCATCGTTTTCGTATTGAATTGAAGATGTTTTGATAGATAATTTTGTTGTGAAATTTTTGAAGCCTTCTGGTAATCTTGTTGACCATAGTACTGTTAGGTTTGGTTCTGGGGCAGGGCCTAGGTTTTGTAATGTATGTAGTACTCTGAATGAATTTTTTGTTACTAATGTTCTTCCGTCAATTCCCATTCCTCCGATACTTTCTGTTACCCATACTGGATCGCCACTGAATAGTGCATTGTATTCAGGTGTTCTTAAGAATCTTACTAATCTTAATTTCATTACAAATGAGTCTATAATTTCTTGTGCTTGTTCTTCTGTTAATGTTTTATTTTCTAAATCTCTTTCAATGTAAATGTCTAAAAATGTTGATGTTCTACCAATACTCATTGCAGCACCGTTTTGATCTTTTATTGCTCCTAAATATCCGAAATATAGCCATTGTACAGCTTCTTTAGCCGTTTGTGCTGGTACTGAAATATCAAATCCATATTTTTTAGCCATTTCTTTTAATGCTTTTAATGCTTTTATTTGTTCTGATATTTCTTCACGATCTCTAATAGTATCTTCTCGTAAATCATCACAGTCTAAAATATCCAAATCTTTTTCTTTTTCTTCTATTAGTTTATCAACTCCGTATAATGCTACACGTCTGTAATCTCCGATAATTCTTCCTCTACCATATCCATCTGGTAATCCTGTTATTAAGTGTGATGATCTTGCTAATCTAATATCTTCTGTGTATGCATCAAATACACCATCATTGTGTGTTTTTCTGTTTTCATGATATATTTTGTCAGTTGTTTCATCAACTTTATAACCATATGCTTCACATGATTTTTCTACAATTCTTATACCACCGTTTGGCATGATTGCTCTTTTTAATGGTGCATCTGTTTGAAGACCTACAATTTCTTCTAAGTCTTTGTCTATATATCCTGCATCATATCCGTTGATTGTTGATGGCGTTTTTGTATCAACATCTAATACATCTCCATTTTCAACTTCTTTTTTATATAATTCTAAAACTTTGTTCCATAATTTTGTCGTTTTTTCTGTTGCGGGAGTTAGGAATGAGTCATCACCTGTATAAGGTGTATAATTTGCTTGGATGAAATCTCTTACGTTGATTTCACTTGTCCAATCTCCGGGTGTAAAACCTTCCCATTGTTTAAAATTCATAAATAAACCTCCTAAAAATAGTAAAATGATAAAAATCATTTTTTCAATTTTATCATTTTTGAGTACTTTTTACAATTAAAATGAATATGAAATTTAGGTGATATTTTGTGATTAATTTTATAATGTACAAAAGTAATATAAATGAAATAAAAGTCTTGATATATATATATTATAATTAATAACAATAATGTAATATACATAAGAGTAGATTTAATATTAAAAATACTAAAGATTTAAATGTTATTTTAAGGAGGAAAGATAAATGATTGAATATCAAATAAATATAAGAGAAGAATCTTTTGGAGCAACAATATTAAATCTAAAAAATGGTCAAAGAGAATATTTAAATACGAGTGAACTGAAAAAATTATTAGAATTTGGAATTTTTCCAAATAATTCATGTATAAAAAAGATGATAAAAATTTAAATATAAAGTATATAAAAAATTTTAATAAAAAAAATCATTTTAGTTTTGCAGATATTGCTTATATTGAAATTACATATGAATGTAACTTAAGATGTAAACATTGTTTAAATAATTCAGGCAATAAAATTCCAAATCAATTAAATGATGATGAAATATTCAATTTAATAATTGAATTTTCAAAAGCTGGAATGCAAGAAATAAGATTTACAGGAGGAGAACCTTTAGTTCATAATAAAATATATGAATTTATTTTTCTAGCACATAAATTAGGAATGTATACTTCTATAGGAACAAATGGAACTTTAATAACTATTGAAGAAGCAAAAAAGTTGAAATTAGCAGGACTTAATAAAACTATAGTTCGTATTGATGGAACTGAAGTAGCGCACGATAATATAAGAGGTAAGGGCTCATATAAAAAAACAATATTAGGAATAAATAATTTAGAGGATAATGGAATACAGGTTAGAATAAATTCAGTTATAATGAAATCAAATATGAATGATGTAATAAATTTAGCAAAAGAGTTAAATAAAAAGCATAGTCATTTAATGATTAGAAGATTCATTGAGTCTGGTAGAGGTGGTTTACTTGAAAATAATACTTTAACGCATGAAGATTATAACTTTGTTAAGAATAGCTTGAAAAATGAATTAAAAAATAAGTATATTATTGGTCATTATTTAAATGAAAATGAACAAATAAATTATAGAATAAATTTACCATTTAATTTTATAAAAGGATGTAAAGCAGGACAAAGATCTTTGATAATTTTGCCTAATGGTGATATTAGTTTATGTGGTTTTTTAGCAGCTCAAGGATTTAATCCTATTGGTAATATACGAAATGTGAAAAATTGGATTGATTTTTGGAATGATATGCATTCTAAAGATTATTTAAAAGAGTTAAGAGCAAATTTAAATAGATATAATTCAATAGAAAATGTTCAAGAAACTAATTGTTTAGCATATGTTCAAAGAATGTTAACATTAGAAAAGATAAGTAAAAAAAGAGAATAATATATGAATATAATAAAAAATGATATAGAATTATCAAATTTTGAGTTTAATAATTTTTATGAGAAATCTAGAAAATTAATATTTAATAATTATAAAAGTCATTTAAAGTTTCCTATTGCTATATTAACAGGCGGTCAACCTGGAGCAGGGAAAGGTGGACTTGTTATAAAAGCAAAGAATGATTTCGCTAAGTTTGATATTATACCAATAATTTTAGATGGTGATAGGTATCGTATATTATATCCAAATGCAAAAGAAATATCTGTTAATAATCCTGAAAAATATGCAAAAATTACAGATGTTGCAACGGGTAAAGTTATGGAAAATTTAATAAAAGAATGCATATTAAAGGGATATTCTTTTATAAGAGAAGGAACTTTGAATTCTGCAGAAATTGTAGATCAATTGATCGAATCTAATAAATCTTATAAAATAATAATTAGATTATTAGCAACATGTAGAGAAGAATCAATATTATCTTGTTTTGAAAGATATATATTTGCAAAAAAAAATAAATTAATAGCTAGATTTATAACAATAGAATCTCATGATAAAAGATACGTTCAGTTTTCTAAGACTGCAAGAATACAAGAAAAAAAAGAAATTGAAATTGAAGTTTATGAGAGAGGGAAATGTATTAATTTACCTAAATTGTTATATAATAATAAAATATATACTAATGGATTTAATGATTTTGAAGAAGCAATAGAATTTGGAAGAGCTCATAGTCTTAAATTATGTAAAAATAATCTTATAAATAGAATATTTAAAATTGAAAAAGAATTAAAAAATATGAATACAAATGAAGAAGAAATATTAAAACAATTAGAAAAATTTAAAAAACAATTAAAATTATAATAGAGGTATATAAAATGTTTATAGGTATAACTGGATTACATGGTGCAGGTAAAACTTATTTTTGTAATACAGTAGTTTCAAACTTTGGTTTTAAAATTTTTTCGAAAAAAGTAGAATTATTAAAAATGTATAAAAATATAACCGGAAAGAATGATTGGATAGAGTGGTATAGAAAGCAATATAAAAAAGATCCTAAAAAGATAACTGAATTTATATTGTCAAATATAGGTGAAAGTGATGATATTATTTTTGATGCTGTACATAGTCCAATAGAATGGGAAATTATTAAATTAAAATTTCCTAAAGCTGAATTAATTGAAATAATAAATCCTTATGATATTAGATTAAAAAGGACTAGTGTAAAAGATATTGAAAAGGATAAAAAAAGAATTGAATATTGGCATAGTGACAATAATTGTTTATTAACAAATGTAAGTTGGGCTTTTAATGGTGATGTATCAAAAGAATTAAATATTAAATTATTTGAAGAATTTTTAAAATATATTAAAGATAAAGATAGTAAAGATATAAATGTTGATTTGGAGGATAGGATATGATTATAAAAAAAGCTGGATGTATTCTTGTAAATTTGGAAAATAAAAAAATAGCCTTAGTTTTAAGAAAAGGAGATTATTCGTTTCCAAAAGGTCATTTGGAAGATGGAGAAACTATTAAAGAATGTGCTATTAGAGAAACTATTGAAGAGACAGGACATGAAGTTGAAATTTTAGGTGATGAAATTGATATTATAAAATATAAAAGTTCTGGCAATGAAGATGTTGAAAATCATTTTTTTATTGGAATAGATATGGGATTGACGAACAAATTCATTGCAAAAAAAGATAGAGAGAAAACTGATTGGTTTATGATTGATGAAATTGAAGATAGATTATCATATGAGAATTTAAAAAAATTTTGGAAATCTGCAAAAGAAAATGTAGAAAAATGTTTAATATAATTTATAAATAATAGTGTTTTTTAGACTGTTGGCGAAGTATATGAAATATTTTGTTGATAGTTTTTTTATGCTTGTTTTAAATTATGTTAACATAGCAATTGACAAAAATAATATTAATGTAGTATACTATATAAAGATGTTATTCGAGAGACGGATAAAGAAGAGATTTTATAATATATTTAAAGAGAATGAGATTACAATTTGAATATGATGTGAATGACAGTAATGAGATTTGGCTGTCACTCGTTTTGCTATTATTTAGTTTGTTTTTTTACAAGCTCTTTTTAGTGTATAAATAAAATAGAATAGGAGAGAGAATGATAGAAAATAATATGAATAATTTAGATGTTAAGTCTGAATTAAATAATGAAAAAGGAAATAAGAAATATAATAAAAGAACTTATAAACCAAGAAAAGAAAATAATAACGGAGAAAAAGAAGTAAAGACTAAGAAAACAGTTAAAAATAATATGGATGAAAATAAAGCTGTTAAAATTAGAAAAGGAAATGGTTCAATTTTAGATTTACCTACTTTTAAAAAGAGTAATTTGAAGATTATTGCACTTGGTGGACTTGATGAGATAGGAAAGAATATCACAATTTTTGAATATGAAGATGAGATTGTTTTAGTTGATTGTGGTTTGGAATTTCCTGATGATGATATGCTTGGTGTTGATATTGTAATACCTGATGTTACATATTTAGTTAGAAATAAGAATAAGATTAAAGGGTTATTTATTACGCATGGTCATGAAGATCATATTGGAGCAATTCCTTATGTTTTGAAGCAAGTTAATATGCCTATTTATGCTACAAGATTGACTGCTAAGTTGATTGAACATAAACTTGAGGAGCATAGATTGCTTAGAACTACTAAGTTGAATATTGTTGAACAAGGTCAAATTATTAATGCTGGAAAGATGAGTGTTGAATTTATTAGAAGTTCACATAGTATTCCAGATGCTTGTATGCTTGCTATTCATACACCTGCAGGTGTTGTTGTACATACTGGTGATTTTAAGGTTGATTATACGCCTATTGATGGACAAATTATTGATTTTGCTAGACTTGCAGAACTTGGTTCAAAAGGTGTTTTAGCATTACTTGCTGATAGTACAAATTCTGAGAGAAAGGGTTTTACTTTATCTGAAAAGTCTATTGGACCTGTATTTGATTCATTGTTTGAAGGTTGTAAAAAGAGAATTGTTGTTGCGACTTTTGCTTCAAATGTTCATAGAGTGCAACAAATTGTAAATTCTGCTGTTAAGTTTGGTAGAAAAATTGCTGTTTCTGGTAGAAGTATGATTAATATGATTAATTCTGCTAGGGAACTTAATTATATTGATGCACCTGATAATTTGTTTATAGATATTGATAATATTAAGAATTATACTGATGAACAGTTAGTTATAATGACTACTGGTTCACAAGGTGAAACGATGTCTGCTTTGACTAGAATGGCTAATGGTGAACATAGAAAGGTTAATTTAACTGGAAATGATTTAGTTATTATTTCTGCTACACCAATTCCAGGTAATGAAAAGTCTGTTTCAAAAGTTATTAATCAATTGATGAAAATTGGTTGTGAAGTTGTATATTCTTCACTTGCTGATGTTCACGTTTCTGGACATGCTTGTCAAGAAGAGCAAAAATTGATTTTGTCATTAGTTAAGCCTAAATATTTCTTACCTGTTCATGGTGAATTTAGACAATTGATGGCTCATAGAGATACTGCTATTGAAATGGGAATTGATAAAAATAATATATTTATTACTTCAAATGGTAGAGTTTTAGAAGTGAATGAAACTGAAGCTAAATTTACAACATCTGTTCCTTCTGGAAAAGTTATGGTTGATGGACTTGGTGTTGGTGATGTTGGTAGTGTGGTTTTACGTGATAGACAACATTTATCTCAAGATGGTTTGATTGTTATTGTTATGTCAATGGATGGACAGACAGGTGAAATTGTTTCAGGACCTGATGTTATTTCAAGAGGATTTGTTTATGTTAGAGAATCTGAAAATTTGATGGATGATGTTAAGAGTTTTATTAAAGAAGAGATTGATAGTATGGTTGAAAAACATATTAGAGATTGGTCTACTATAAAATCAACATTAAAAGATGATGTTAGAGATTTTATTTTTAATATGACAAAAAGAAATCCTATGATTTTACCAATTATTATGGAAGTATAATTGTTTATATAAAAGGAGGAATTGTATATGAATTATAAGGAGTTGGCTGATTTAATTTTCCCTAATGCTAAACCTATTAGTTATTATGAAGAAATGTATCCTGAGAGGGATTTACCAGAAGGTGCAATAGTTACTAGATATGCACCAAGTCCAACAGGATTTGTACATATTGGAGGAATTTATCAATCATTAGTTGCTAAGTTTGTTTCAAAGAAAACTGGTGGTGTTTTCTTTTTAAGAATTGAAGATACTGATCAAAAAAGAGAAGTTGAAAATGGAATTACTGATATTGTTAATTCATTAAAGGTTTTTGATCTTGCTCCTGATGAGGGTATGATTAATGAGAATGAATGGATTGGTGATTATGGAACTTATAAGCAATCTATGAGAAAAGATATCTATGATGCTTTTGTTAAATATTTTATCGAAATGGGTAAGGCTTATCCTGATTTTTCTACACCTGAAGAAGATGAAGATATTAGAAAAAAACAAGAGGCAGCAGGTGTAAGACCTGGATGTTATGGTGTTTGGGCTAGATATAGGGATTTACCTCTTGATGAAGCTGCTGAAAGAATTAAAAAGGGTGATCATTATGTTATTAGATTTAAGTCACCTGGTAGAGAAGATAGAAAAATTGTTGTTCAGGATTTTATAAAGGGAAAAGTTGTTTTTCCTGAATATGATTTGGATATCGTTATTCGTAAATCTGATGGTTTACCAACATATCATTTTGCACATTTAGTTGATGATCATTTAATGAGAACTACTCATGTTATTAGAGGTGATGAATGGTTATCTTCTTTACCATTACATGTTCAATTATTCCAAGAAGCTGGATTTAAAGTTCCTAAATATTGTCATATTTCTCCGATTATGAAAAATGATAATGGAAATAAGAGAAAACTTTCTAAAAGAAAGGATCCTGAAGCAGCAGTTTCTTATTATGAAGAGATTGGTGTTCCTGCAGATTCTGTTAAGGAATATTTGATTAATATTGCTAATTCGAATTTTGAAAATTGGAGAAAAGCTAATAAAGATGCAGATTTCTTTGATTTTGATTTTCAATTAAATAAGATGAGTGTTAGTGGTGCTTTATTTGATATGGTTAAATTTTTTGATGTTTCAAAAAATGTTATTTCTAGATATAGTGCTGAAAAAATTTATGATGAAGTTTATGCTTGGGCTAAAAAGTTTGATAATGATTTAGTTAAAATGCTTGATAATAAAGAATATGCATTGAAGGTTTTTGGTATTGAAAGAAATAATAGTAATAAACCTAGAAAAGATATTGCTAAATGGTCTGATGTTAAAGAAAATATTATTTATATGTATGAAAGGCCAACTGAATTTGATTTTGATAAAATCAATTGTGATGATTTATCAAGAGTTTTAGCAGCTTTTGTTGAAACTTATGATGAAAATGATGATAATCAAGTTTGGTTTGAAAAAGTAAAAGATGTTGCTGAAAAATGTGGTTATGCTAGGGAAGTTAAAGAATTTAAACAAAATCCTGAGAACTGGCCTGGCCATGTTGGTGATGTTAGTACAGCTATTAGAGTTGCATTAACAGGTAGAAGAAATACTCCTGATCTTTGTGAAATTATGAAGGTTTTAGGAAGGGATGAAGTTGTAGCTCGTCTTAATAATTTCATTAAATAGGTGGTATTTATGGATTATAATATTGGTGATATTGTAAAAATGAAAAAGCCACATCCTTGTGGTAGCAAGGAATGGAAGATTGTTAGTATTGGCGATTTATTCACTTTTGAATGTGGTAAATGTGGACATTTAATGTCAATGAATATGGAAAAGGCTATGAAAGCAATTACTAAAAAGATTGATTAAGAATATTAAATTTTAAAACATATATATTGAAGTTGTTACTTTGGTATATATGTTTTTTATTGTTAAAATTATCGTAAAATAAATATTAAACAATATATTGACAATACTGGTTTTATATGCTACATATGAGGTAATAAGTTATAGTGTTGTAATTTCTTGATATATTAGTTTTAAGAAAGGAGGTAATGAAATGGAAGAGATGCCACCTTATTTAAATTACTTAATAATTTAAATTTTAAAATTAAAAGTAGTTGTAATTTATGAAAAAAAGATGATGTTATGTGAAATAATTGTTATGGTATCCTTTTAGGAGTTTCACAATTTGTTTTTGCTAGTAATAAAGTTACAGATGAAAAATTATTAGTTGTATATATTAGGAAATGGATTAGGTCTCTTTCCTAAATTTAAAATTGGGGGAGTTATGTGGAAAAATGAGTTTCTTAGGAATTTTTGTAGTATAAAAACTTTAATTGTTTTAGTTTTATTGATTTCTATTGGAATAATGAATATAAAATATGAATATAATAGTTATCAGAATTTTGAATATTTATATAATAAATATGTTGGTGTTGAGAATACGGATATTAATGCTAATGGTGCCTTAAAAATGATGGAATATTATAATGGTATGGAGGTTGGAATTAGATTTTTATTAGAATCAGAATTTATAGAGATGTATGCTATTATTTTATTTTTATTTGTTCGGAATATTTATTTCATCTAAAGTTGAGAAATTTAGGGAAAGTGGTCAGATAAATTATTTTGTTGCTAGAACAGATTATAAGAAGTATTTAAAATCAATGTTATTGGCTCATTCATTGTATATATTATCAATAGTAGTGATTAGTATTTTTATTATATTGTCTTTAGGCGTTATAATTACAGGAAAATTAATTGGTCCGGCAGATCTTGGAATATATGATATTAATTTTTTAGGATTCTTAGGTATTGTTATGCTTCAGATTTTTTTAATTTCTTTTTTTGCGATATTGATTAATGGAATTAGTGAAGTTCTTAATGTATGGATAAAAAATAAGATTATAGTTCAAACAATACCGTTTGCTTTTTTTACATTGGTACCAATGACTATTAGTTCTACATTGGGTAATATTTTTATTACTTTTGGAAATGTGCTTACTTTGTTTGTGCCATTTGTTGGATTAAAAGGGTTGATGAATTTAGTTCAATCGAATTCTACTTATATGGATGTTATTACTATGTCATTGCCATTTGTATGTTATACTGTATTATTTATTGTGTTATATAAAATTAATATTAAAAAGTATATGGAGAATTGCTTATGAAGAAAAAAATTGCTCTTTTAATTATTTTTATACTTTTTACAGGAATAATTTTTTATACTGGTTATTCTGATAGTGAAGCAGTAAAGCAATCGCGATATTTTGTGACTAATTATTTAGATAGTTTTAGAGTTTATTTATATAGAATTAGTTTGCTAGTTGGTCTACTAATATTGATTATACAAGTTCCTTTTTATAATGCTGATATTGCAATAAGAATTAAGAATTTGAAATTATTTTTACTAAAATATTATATTATTCGAATAATTGTAATTACATTGTTAATACAGTGTATTTATGCATTTGTTTGTTTTTTCTTTAATTATGAGAATCCAATAGATGTATTTAATATAAAAGTATTTATAAATCTTTTTGTGGCAATTCTTTCTTTTGTTATTTTTTATTTGGTTAATTATTTTCAATTTAAAGAACCAGCAATAGCAGTTGGAATTGTTATAGGTTTTAATATTGTGTTATTAATATGTGGATTATCATTTTTTACTAATATAGGGATAAAGTTATTGACGATTTTTAATATTTATGAATATGTAATTATATTATTTGGTAGTATATATATTTTATTAAAATCTGAAAAGTTGGAGATATTAAAAAATGAATGATTTGTTTTTAGGAATTATAATTTTAGTATTGCAATTTTTAGTTAGAGATTCTTTATCTGTTATACCGTTTGAGTCGGCTAAAACATTAATTAATCCTTTTAATTATGAAGAAAATAAAGTGATTTTTAATGTTTTAATATTGATGTTTATTTTGATGATTTTTATAATTAATTATTTAATAAAAGATTTTAGTGATATTTATGATATGAGAAATTTCATTTTATCTAGATGTAGTAAAAAAAAGATGTTTTTGATGATTTTTAAAAAAGGACTTTTGTCTATATTGAAGATATTGTTGATGTTTAGTTTTGTATCTTTAATATTTTCTAAGATGACTCAAATATTGAATTTGATTGATTTGATAAAAATTGATTTAATTATGTTTTTTACTTTGTTAAGCTGGTTTTTGATAATGACAATTATGTTTTTTATTATCAAATCTATGAAAAAAACGCTTTATGTGGTTACAGTTTTTTTAATAATCATGCAGTATATAGCTTTTTATATAAAATATTTAGGTATTATTGTAATATCAAATCAGTATACTTTTGAAAATATTATATTTTTTGTAATAGTTAAGGTTGTTTTTATAATGTGTCTTGTGATTATTGATTATAAATTATTTGATAAATGGGAAGTAATTGGAGGTTGTGATGATGATTAAATTGGAGAATGTTTCTAAAGTAATAAAGGATAAAAATATTCTTGTTAATGTTAATTTGGAATTTAAAGAAGGACAATGTTATTTAGTTAAGGGGCATAATGGTTCTGGAAAGACAATGCTTTTAAGAATGATTTGTGGATTTTTGAAACCTACTGATGGAAAAGTAATTTATGATAAGGAATATTCATATGGTGTAATAATAGAAAATCCGGCTTTTTTCTTGAATGAAACTGCTATGTATAATATGAAATATTTAGCTGATATAAATAAGAAAATTGGTAAAGAAGAGATTGAGAAATGGTTGAAGAGATTTAATTTGTTAGAGTTTAAGGATAAAAAGGTTAAAACATTTTCTCTTGGAATGAAGCAAAGATTAGCCTTATGTCAGGCGTTTATGGAGAATCCTGATGTTATATTGTTAGATGAGCCTTTTAACGCAATTGATGAGGATAATTTGAATATTGTTTATGATTTATTAAAAGAGCAGAGAGAGGCTGGGAAAATAATTGTAATTGCTTCACATATTGAAAATAATTTTAATTATGATAGTATTATTACAATGAATGATGGTAAAATTTCAAATGTTAAATAATTGTAAAAGATGAATGTTAATTGTTTAAATAACATTCATCTTTTATCTTATATGTATTTTTCAATTTCTAACCATGCATTGTCTGTGTATATGCGTCGTTCTGTTGAGAATGGTAGAAATTTTAAGTCTTTTAGGGAATTTAGAATTTCTTGTAAATCTTCAACTTGTTTATCTACTTTTGTTACAGCTATTTTATCTGCTTTACTTGTTATGATTATGCATGGTAAGTCATTTTTTATAATGTAATCATACATTAATTTGTCGTTTGTTGTTGGATTATGGCGAATATCTATTAAGAATATTACCAGGTTAATGTTTGGACATTCTGTTAGATATTGTTCAATAAATTTACCAACTTCAATTTGTTGTGTTTTTGACATTTTTGAATAACCATAGCCTGGTAGGTCTACAAAATATAATTCTTGATTTTCTGATTCTTTGGTTTTTGAGCCTAGAAGTTTATAAAAATTGATTAATCTTGTTTTGCCTGGTTGGCTACTTGTTCTTGCAAGGTTTTTACGATTTAACATGGTGTTTATAAATGATGATTTTCCAACATTTGATTTTCCGACTAAAACGATTTGTGGTAATTTGTCTGTTGGATATTGTGCAGGTTTTACTGCAGATATTGTGAATTCTGAATTTTTGATTATCATAATTTCTCCTATATTTTATAATAAATAAAGAGCATTTTTAATGCTCTTTATTATTAGTTTTTTGGGATTATTTTGGTTGTTCCACCCATGTATGGTACTAATACTTCTGGAACTGTGATACTACCATCTTCATTATAATTGTTTTCTAATACGGCGATTAGTCCACGTGGTGAAGCTACTACTGTATTGTTTAATGTATGTGCTAAATGGTTTCCGTTTTTTCCTTTTATTCTAATACCTAATCTTCTTGCTTGAGCATCTCCCAATGTTGAACAACTTCCTACTTCAAAGAATTTTTGTTGTCTTGGACTCCATGCTTCAATATCACATGATTTTACTTTTAAGTCTGCTAAGTCACCACTACAACATTCTAGTTGTCTTACTGGAACATTAAAGTTTCTGAATAGGTCCACTGTAAGTTTCCACATTTTGTTATACCATTCCATTGAGTCTTCTGGTTCACAGATTACTATCATTTCTTCTTTTTCAAATTGATGTACTCTGTATAAGCCTCTTTCTTCTAGACCATGTGAACCTACTTCTTTTCTAAAACATGGTGAGTATGATGTTAAGCATTGTGGGATTTGTTCTTCTGGAATTAATTGTCCTTTGAATCTTCCTATCATTGAGTGTTCTGATGTACCGATTAAGAATAGGTCTTCATTTTCGATTTTGTACATCATGTTTTCCATTTCTTCAAAGCTCATTACGCCATTTACAATGTCGCTACGAATTAAAAATGGAGGAATTACATAAGTAAATTCATTGTTTATCATAAAATCTCTAGCATATGCAAGCATTGCTTCATGTAAACGAGCGATATCTCCTACTAAAAAATAGAATCCCATTCCAGAGGTTCTGCCTGCTGCTTCTTTATCTATTCCGTTTACTTTTGCAATTATGTCTGCATGATACGGAATTTCGTAATTTGGAACTGTTGCTTCACCAAATCTCTGAACTTCAACATTTTCTGAATCATCTTTTCCAATTGGTACAGTTTTATCCATTATGTTTGGAATTAGCATCATTCTCTTTTTTATTTCTTCTGAAAATTCAGATTCATTTTTTTCTATTTCTGCTAATTCGGCATTAATGTTGCTTACTTCTGTTTTTATTTTTTCTACTTCGTCTGTTTTGTTGTCTTTTATAAGGGATCCGATTGTTGAGCTAAGTGAATTACGTTTTTGTCTTAATTCATCACCTTTCATTGTTGCTTCTTTATTCTTTTTGTCTAATTCGATTACTTCATCTACTAAGTGAAGTTTTTGATCTTGAAATTTGTTTTTTATGTTTTCTTTTACAATTTCAGGATTTTCTCTTAAAAATTTTAAGTCAATCATTGAATCACCTTCTATATTATATTTAGATTTTTTTTACCGTTAAGTCTATAAAACGTATAATTGTGTTCATTATACTACTTAATTATTGATTTTACAAGATTTTTTGGTATAATGAAAATACTATTATTGTTGAGAAAGAATGATTATTATGGGAAAAATTACTTGGAAGGGTGGAACTTTTATTTATCCGTTACCTGCTGTTATGGTTTCTTGTGGAGATATGAAAAATGCTAATATTATAACTGTTGCATGGACTGGAATTATTAATACTAATCCAGCAATGTGTTATATTTCGGTGAGACCTGAGAGGTTTTCATCTGGGATAATAAAGAAAAATAAGGAATTTGTTATTAATTTGACTACTAAAGAACTTGCTAGGACTACTGATTGGTGTGGGGTTAAGAGTGGTAGAGATTTTGATAAATTTAAAGAAATGGGGCTTACAAAAGAGAAAGCTACTATTGTTAAAGCTCCGATGATTGCTGAATCTCCAATTAGTGTTGAATGTAAAGTTGATAAAATTGTACCACTTGGTTCACATGAGATGATTACTGCTAAAATTGTTGCTATTAATGTTTCTGATGAATTTGTTGATGAAAAAGGTGCGTTTGATATTAGTAAATGTGGATTGATGGCTTATGCTAATGGGGGATATTATCCTCTTGGAAAAAAGATTGGTCAGTTTGGTTTTTCAGTTATGAAGAAAGCTACAAAAAAGAAAAAGGGTATTAGATAATGGAGGATTAATGGAAAATAATTTTATTGATATGTTGGAAGATATGCCTCAGGGATTATCTGATATTGAAAAATTGAGATGGATATATATTAAGGTATGTTTGAAATTTTCTTATGATTTGGAGTATTGGTCTAAACCTGATAAAGCTAAAAGTATTTTTTATAAAAATATTGATGATATTATAGATAATAAAGTTGTTTGTACCACTATTAGTGAAATATTTACGAGATTGTCTAAAAAAGCAGGACTTGATGTAAAAACTTTGGTTGTTGATGAATATGGCCATGATTATGGTTTCCAACATGGTCATGCATTGAATGAAGTTAATATTGAAGGTAAAAAGGCTTATTGTAGTTTAATTTATGATTTGGAAAAAGTTAAATTTGGTGCAAGAACACTTGGATTTATGATTGATGATAAAGAAGAAGAATTTGCTGAACAATTAATATCTAATGAAGACTTACAGGTGATTGATGATAAAATTGGATATACAATTGATGGAGTTTATATTGAAGATATTGTAGGAATGATGCAGGATGAATTTGCAGAATTAAAAAATAACGAAGAATTGAGGAAGACTTTAGGGATTGATACTGTTGATTCGAGAGAATTAGAGATCGCTAAAATTGATTTTATTGCTAATTTTGTAAATGGTAGGAATTTGGATGAGTTTGAAAAGAATAGTTATTTTAAATATTTAGTTAGAAATTCTTTAAAATATTCTTTACCTAAATTTTTTGATTATTATTCTGTTGCTGCTTTTGATAAAAATAAAAATATGTTTTGGATAAATAATTTTTTTGACAGAGAAAATGATTATGATAAAAATATTTTTTATATTATAAGTAAAGATGGTATTGAGAAAAAAGTTGATGTATATGATTCATTAATAAATGATTGGGATTTTCAGAATGAGAATAATAGAGATTCGATGATTGTAAAGTTGAATTTGCAAAGAGATTCAAGAAGATTTTTTGAAGAAATTGAAGATAATCAAGATATGGATGAGAATACAACAATTGGTCCAAGTGATTATAGTGATAGATAAAGAAGATACAACATCGTATCTTCTTTATCTTATATGTTTTATTCTACAGTTATTGATTTAGCTAAGTTCCTTGGCTTGTCAACATCTAAATTTTTTGCTTTTGCAATATAATATGCAAATAATTGCATTGGAATTATTGTTGAAATAGGCGATAAGAATGTGTTTATTTCAGGTACTTCTATTAAATAGTGTACTTTTTCTATATCGCTTTTTGTTATTGATTTGTTTTCACTTAGTTCATCTGTTTTACTGTTTTGATTTGTTATAAATATTGTATCTGCTCCTCTTGCTATTACTTCTTCTAAGTTACTCATTGTTTTTGGAGCTGTTACAGGATTTGTTGCTATTCCAAGTACTAGTGTATTGTTTTCAATTAAGGCTATTGGGCCATGTTTTAATTCTCCTGATGCATAAGCTTCTGAGTGAATGTATGAAATTTCTTTTAGTTTTAGAGAGCCTTCTAGAGCTACAGCATAGTCTTGTCCTCTTCCAATGAAGTAGATATCATGATTTTTATATGATTTATTACTGATTTCTTTTATATAATCAGTATTTTTTAATTGATTTTCTACTAATTTTGGTAAATTTAATATATCTTGTTTTGTTGTTTTTATTTCATTTTTTAAATCTTCAATGTTTAATTTTTCTGAAATGTATAATGCTAAAATTGTAAGTAATGTTACCTGGCATGTATATGCTTTTGTTGAAGCTACGGCTATTTCAGGACCTGCATGAGTATATAGTGTTGTATCTACTAATCTTGTCATTGTACTATCAATTGCGTTTATTATACCAATTGTTTTTGCACTGTTAGCTTTTGCTAATTTTATTGCTGCAATTGTATCTGCTGTTTCGCCTGATTGGCTTATGAAAATGCATAGTGTTTTATGGTTTATTATTGGATTGCGATATCTAAATTCTGAAGCCATATCAATTTCAGTTGGTATTTGACAGAAATGTTCGAATGCGTATTTAGTTGCCATTCCTGCATGCATTGCTGTTCCACATGCAATAATGAATATTTTGTTAATTTCTTTGAAATCAATATCAATATTTAAATTTATTGGATTGTTTTCTGTTAAGAATGAACCTATTGTTTCTCTAATGGCTTTTGGTTGTTCATATATTTCTTTTAACATATAGTCTTCATAGCCATTTTTTTCGGCAACACCAATATCAAATTTAATATTTTTTAAAGGTAAATCAATTTTATTTAAGTTAATATCATAAAAAGAAATTGAGTCTTCTGATATTACTGCTATTTGTTCATCATCTAAGAAATAAAAATCTTGTGTATGTTTTGCAATTGCAGGTATATCTGATGCGATGAAAAATTCATTTTGTCCTTTTCCAATTACAATTGGATTATTTTTTTTGGCAATTATTATTTTGTCAGGCAATTCAGTAGATATTATACCTAATGCATAGCTTCCTTTTAGTTCTTTTAATGTTTTACTTATTGCTTCTAAAATATTTCCTTTATTGTTTAAATCTATTAAATTTGGAATTACTTCTGAATCTGTTTCAGAGAGTAATTTATAATTGTTTTTTAATAATTTTGCTTTTAGCTCATTATAATTTTCAATTATTCCATTATGTACTACGGCAATTGTTTGCTTATTGTTTAAATGTGGATGTGAATTTATTTTTGATGGAATTCCATGTGTTGCCCATCTTGTATGACCAATACCAATAGTACTTTTTAATGTATTTATTAATGAATCTGATTCAAGATTTGAAACTCTTCCTTTGTTTTTTATAACGTCAATTTTTTCATTTGATAATAAAGCAATTCCAGCTGAATCATATCCACGATATTCTAATGATTTTAATCCATCAATTAAAATTGGAACTGCTTTTTGTTTTCCTATATATCCTATTATACCACACATAGTGACCTCCTAAAGTATTTAAATAATATAACATTTTCATAATATATTATTTTTTATTAATTTGCAAATTTTTTCTTTTTTCATTATAATTAGTGTAGTTTAAGGAGTGCTTATGAGTTTTTTTAGTAGGAATAAAAATATGAATTCATCAATGTATTTTATTAGTGATTTGGATGAAGAAAAAGATTTAAAGAATGATGATATGAATTTTAAAATCAGAACGGTTTTAATTATTTTGGATGTTTTGGCATTTATAATTTTTTTAATACTTTTTAATAATATTGTATTATGTAATGGTAGGTGTAGGAAATATGCCAAAGTTGATTCATGGAAATTGCAGGAGCTTATGGCACAGTCTGGCCTTGTTCAAAATTTAAATGAAATAAAAAGTATTACTGATTTACCAAATCCGATTTATAATTCAAATAGTGTTTTAGTTAAGGGTAAATATAAAGTTAGAGTTAATAAAACTAAAAATGTTGTTATTGTTTATGAAAAAGGTGATGATGGTAAATATCAAAAATCTGTTAAAGTAATGAGCGCTATTGTTGGTAGAGATATAAGAGTTAATACTGAATATAATATAGGTGATAGATGGCTTTGGATTAAAAATCAAAATGGAAATTATAGTAAATTTGTTACTCAAGTATCTGGAAATGTTGTTTTTGAAAGTATTGCTTATAAGAAAAAAGGTGATTTGAGTAGCTTAAATTATGTTGAATTCGATAATTTAGGTAATTCTATTGATGGAAGTTTTATTAAATTACAATATGCTGATGCTCAATGGATTTTTGATAATTTAGATTATGATACAATTGTTGAATTTTATGAAAGTGAAGATCTAAATGGAGTAAATGTTCCTGAAGTTAAAAAAATCAGTTTGGAAAATGATAAGAAAAATTGGGATCCTACATATACTGGTAGTGAGAGTCCTTGGAATAAAGTAAAGAATGATGGAAAGAAAAAATAATTAATGTTTGATATTGAAGAAGAATTAAAGAAATTGCCGTCTAAGCCCGGTGTTTATATTATGCATGATAAAAATGATAAAATTATTTACGTTGGTAAAGCTGTTTCTTTAAAGAATAGAGTGACGTCTTATTTTAGAAAGACTAATAAGACTAAGCGTATTGAAAATATGGTTAAATTAATTGATCATTTTGAGTATATTGTTGTTGATAATGAACAAGAAGCTTTGATTTTGGAATGTAATTTAATTAAGAAAAATATGCCAAAGTTTAATGTGTTGCTTAAAGATGATAAGACATATCCATATATTAAGATTAATGTTAAAGATATATATCCTGATGTTTATATAACTAGAAGAGTTATTAATGATGGAGCTAAATATTTTGGACCTTATGCTAGTGCTACTTCTGCTAAAGAAACAGTTGAGTTTATAAAGAATAAGTTTAAGATTAGAAGATGTAAAAAAATTAGATATAAGGATCGTGCTTGTTTGGATTACTATATAAAAAAATGTTCTGGACCATGTATGAATTATATTTCTGCTGAAGAATATCAAGATGGTATTAAGCAGATTGTTTCTATTTTGGATGGAAATATTAATCCTGTTATAAAAGAACTTAGGGAGAAGATGAATAAAGCGTCTGAGAATTTTGAGTATGAAAAGGCTGCAAGGTATCGTGATGAATTGTTGGCAGTTGAAAATATGGCTCAAAGACAGAAAGTTTCTAATATTTCTGATAATGATATTGATGTTATTGGTATTGCTAGAATTGATGATTCTGATATGGTTTGTGTTCAAATTTTTTATATTAGAAATAGTAAAATGGAAGGTAGGGATAATTTCTTTTTGAAAGATATGGCTGATGAATCTGATGAAGAGATTGTTTCTGATTTTATAAAACAATATTATAATGGACGTAATTTTTTTCCTAATAAAATTATGATTAGAAATGATTTTGAAGATAGGGAAAGTATTGAAGTGTGGCTTACTAATATGGCTGGTAGAAAAGTTGTTATTAAAGTTCCACAAAAAGGTGAGAAAGCTAAGTTAGTTGAAATGGCTGAAAGCAACGCAAAAATTACATTGGATAATAAGGAGAAAGCAAATAAAAATTTGGTTCTTGAGCTTAAGCAACGCCTTTTACTTGATACTTTGCCAAGGAAGATTGAAGCTTATGATATTTCAAATATTTCTGGACAATACATGGTTTCTGCAATGTGTGTAATGATGGATGGTGTAATTAAGAAGAATTTGTCTAGGAAATTTAGAATTAAAACTGTTTATGGTCAGGATGATCCTAAGTCTATGATGGAAACAGTGATTAGAAGACTTCGTCATTCAATTAATTTGAGCAATAGAAGTGATTTGGATGAAGAGATTAGAAATAAATATTCAATGGATAAAGGGTTTGGTAGATTGCCAGATTTGATATTAGCTGATGGTGGAATTACTCAAATTAGAGCTATTAAACTAGCTATTGAAAGCGTTGAAAGAGAGATAGGGCAAAAACTTGATATTGCAGTTTTTGGCATGGTAAAAAATGATAAGCATCAAACAAGGGCGTTAATTGATGAAGATAGGAATGAGTTTGAAGTTTCGGGGCAATTATTTAATTTGATTACTACGTTCCAAGATACTGTTCATGATACTGCAATTGGTTATCATAAATTTTTAAGAGATCAATCAATGAAAAAGTCATCTTTAGATGATATTGATGGAATTGGTGAAATTAAAAAAGTGGCTCTTTTGAAGAAATTTGGCAGTGTTAATAAAATTAAAGAGGCTTCAATTGAAGAACTTATGGATGTTAATGGAATTTATGAAGATTTAGCATATAGATTGAAAGAGGAATTATAATGAATATCGCAAGAGATTGGAAAGATTATGAAATTTTAGATATGGCTGATGGTATGAAGCTCGAGAGATGGGGAAATGTTGTTTTAACTAGACCTGATCCACAAATTGTTTGGAAAGATAGGAGTTTTAAAAAGCTTTGGAGTGAAACATTTGCTATTTACGAAAGGAGTTCATCTGGTGGTGGAGCATGGAATTATAAAAAAGTTGTTCCTAAACAGTGGAGTGTAAAATATAAAAATTTAACTTTTAATGTTAAACCAATGGGATTTAAGCATACAGGTATTTTCCCTGAACAGGCTGTTAATTGGGATTTTATGATTGAAAAGATAAAGAATGAAATAGCTAGAACAGGTAGAAAGATAAAAGTTCTTAATTTATTCGCGTATACTGGATGTGCGAGTGTTGCTTGTTTGTCTGCTGGTGCTGAAGTTACTCATATTGATAGTTCTAAAGGAATGATTGAATGGGCTAAGGAAAATGTTAAAAGTTCTGGTCTTTCTGATAGGCCAATTAGATTTTTAATTGATGATGTTGTGAAATTTGTTAATCGTGAAATTAGAAGGGGTAATAAGTATGATGCAATTATAATGGATCCTCCTTCTTATGGAAGAGGTGCAAATGGTGAAGTATGGCATTTTGAGGAAAATATTAGTGATTTGATTGATTTATGTATGAATATTTTATCTGAGGATCCTTTGTTTTTCTTGATAAATTCCTATACTACAGGTATTTCTAGTCAAGTTTTAGAAAATATTTTGATTATGAAAATGCCAAAGAAAGTTAAAGGCTATTATTCTAATGGTGAGATTGGTTTACCAATGACTAATTCAAAATTGATATTGCCTTGTGGAATTTTTGCAAAGTGGGAAAAATAAATGAATGTTTTATATGAAGATAATCATATTATTGTGGCTATAAAACCTGTTAATGTTCCTTCACAAGAGGATAAAACTGGTGATAAAGATATGCTTACAATGATTAAAGAATATATTAAAGAAAAGTACAACAAGCCTGGAAATGTGTATATAGGACTAGTTCATAGATTGGATAGACCAGTTGGTGGGATTATGGTTTTTGCTAGAACGTCAAAGGCTGCTTCAAGGCTTAGTGAAGAAGTGAGAAATAAAAGTTTTAATAAGAAATATTTAGCAATCGTTAATGGTAAATTTGATGAAAAATCTGGTACTTTTGTGAATTATTTGTGGAAAGATCAAAAAAATAATACGAGTTATGTTGTTAAAGAATCTAAAAAAGGTGCTAAAAAGGCTGAACTGAATTATGAGGTTTTGAAATATAATCATGATGATAATTTGTCTTTGGTAAAAATAGATTTAAAGACAGGTAGGCATCATCAAATTAGAGTTCAATTTTCTTCAAGGGGACATGCTTTGTATGGTGATAATAAATATCATGGAAGAAGTAATTCAAATATATGTTTATTTGCTTATCAATTATCTTTTGTACATCCAGTGACTAAAGAAGTGATGGAATTTGAAGAATTTCCTTTTAAAAATGGAATGTGGAAAATGATTGATGGAATATAGTTAAATAATCATGAAAAACAATAGAAAATTGGTAAATTTTATTGCAAAAGGCTTTTAAATTTATTTATTTATGATAAAATGTTTTTAATTGTAGTTGCTGTTCTATAGATTTTATTTATAGAGATACTAATGAAAATTAATTTTGAAAGGATGGATTGTATGAGCGTTAGAGAAAATAGTTTAAGAATCTATGATACGAAGAGGACGTTCTTTTCAAAGATAGGAAGTACTTTTAGCAAAATATTTGAACCGACAAGAGAAGGTATTAACAATTTAATTATAAATTCTAAAAGAAATAATGTTTTGAAAGGTTTTAAAGCTTGTCAAAATGTTAAAGAACAGAAGAAAGCGATTGCTGATAGAAATTTTGAAATGTATTATTCATTATATATGGATGCTATTGATGATTTGATTATCAATACAATTTATAAAAAAGTTAGAAATAATGTTGCTTCAGAGTTTGAAAAAGAAGCAATGGGAAGATATTATAATATTATTCATTTAAAAGAAGATGATGATATTGAATTTAAATTAAGAAAACAGCAATATTTATTATCATTGGATTTTGATATTGTTAAAAATACGAAGAAACAAAAAGTTTATGATGAATATCTTAATTTTTATATTAGTCAACAAGATATTTTGTATAAAAAATTGTTAAAACAGTATTCTATGAAGATGACTGAAAAAGTTGATATTAATAGGAAAATTGAATTATATGATAAAGTTTTTGATGTTCTTGATGAATATGTCAGAAATATTGTTTCTTTAAAGAAAATAACAGATGAGGATATTGTTAAGTTACATTCAATGTATGAAACTTATGAAGTTGGAAAGTTGGATCAAATAGATACATTGGATAAGAGAATGATTTTGATTGCTATGAGTAGAAAGTTATTTACACATAGTTTACCACTAGTTATTGCTGAAAAAATGTATATTAGAACATTAAAGGATATTAGAAATTTAATAGTTGATACGAAAATTTCTAGAAAAAGAGAAAATGCTTATCAGTTGTTGTTAAAAGCTATGGAACAATATGTTGATAGATTACTTTCTGTAAAGATGTATTGGAATTCTGATAGTGATAGGAATTTCTTTGTTGAATTTGGTCTAAAAAGAAAAGAAATTGATAATTTAAGAAATACTGACCATAATTTGTATGATTTAAAAAGACAAATTTTGTTTATTAAAGCTGATATGAAATTTTTGAAAAAATATGGGGATAAATATTATAGAATTATTAAATTTTATAAATCAAAATTATCTGAACTTGGTAATTTAAAGTGTTTAAAAAATTCATATAAAAAGTTTGATAAAGTTTATAAATTTACTAAAATTAAAGTTATTAAAAAGGAAGAATTAAATGAAGCAGTTTGCTGAGATTACGTATGATAAAATTGATGAAAATGCTGAATATGATAAATTAATTAATAAAGTTGTTGCTGAATGTTTTGAAGTTGAAAATATGAGTGACATGTCTTTATATTTGAGTATTAGGTTAACTAATAATGATGTAATAAAAGAAATTAATAATCAGTATAGAAATATTGACAATGCTACAGATGTATTGTCTTTTCCTATGTTTGAAAAAAGTGAGTTAGATGATATGATTGCTCAGAAATATGAATATGAAGAGCCTTTTGGTGATTTAATTATTTCTATACCTAGAGTTAAAGAACAGGCTATTGAATATGGACATAGTTTTGAAAGAGAATTGTCTTATATGGTAGTTCATGGATTTTATCATTGTATGGGATATGACCATTTAATCGATAGTGATAAAGTTGTTATGAGAAAAAAAGAAGATTTTGTTTTAAATAAATTAAATATTACTAGGGATTGAGGAGAATATTATGTCAAAGAATGATAAGAAAGATGAGAGGCTCTATAATAAAGATTTTTTACAAGCTTGTAGTAATGCAGTAAATGGTATTGTTTATAGTGCGACAACACAAACTAATATTAGAAAGCAGCTAATTATAGGTTTTGTTACTATGGTACTTAGTTTGTTTTATAATTTTACTACATCTGAATTTTTGTGTTTAACAATGTCGATATTTTTTGTGATTTTTGCAGAATTAGTGAATACTGCAATTGAGACAGTTGTTGATTTATTAGTTGATGTATATCATCCTAAAGCGAAAATTGCGAAAGATGTTGCAGCTGGTGCAGTTGTGTTAGCTGCTATTAATGCAATTGTAGTATTATATTTTTTATTTTTTAAAGAAGCTAAATTAGTGGATATGAGTAATAGTTTATTAAATCATATATCATCTACTAATTCACATATTGCATTTGTTGGAATAATTATTACAGGAATAGTTATAATTGGTATTAAAGCTTATACAGAAGGAAAGAAATTTAAAACAGGTGAAACTAGTAGATTTATTCCTAGTGGACAAGCTGCAATTGCTTTTGCTATATTGTCTTCAATTTGGTTGAATACAAAGAATTTATTTGTATTTGCTCTTGCTTTGATATTATCTATAATGCTTCTTGGAAATCGTATGAATGATAAAAGAACATTTGCTGAAGTGCTTTTTGGAGCAGCTATGGGTGTTTTAATTATTATTGCAATTTATGGTTTGACTATTTTTAGAATGTAGAAAGGAAATTTATGATTACTGAAAAATTTAAGTCTGGATTTGTTACAGTTATTGGTAGAACTAATGTAGGAAAATCTAGTATTATTAATGCGTTAGTTCGTGAAAAAGTTTCTGCAATTGCTAATAAGCCACAAACTACTAGAAAGATAATTAGAGGTATATTAAATAGTGATAATTCTCAAATTATTTTTATAGATACTCCAGGAATTCATAAAGCACATTCTAAGCTTGGAAAGGTTATGAATGAATCAGCAATATCAACTATTCCTGATGTTGATGTAATTGTTTATGTAGTTGATGCTACTGATAAAAAGGTTGATAATGAAATTATTGAAAAATTGAAAAAGCAAAAAAGACCTATTATTTTAGTATTAAATAAAGTAGACTTGATTAATAGGGAACAGATTGCTGAAAAAATTACTTTATATAGTGAATTAATTGATTTTGTTTCAATTGTTCCTTTATCTGTTGTAAAAAATAATAATTTGGATGTTTTGGTTAAAGAGATTGAAAATAATTTATTACCTGGGCCTAAATATTATGATGTTGATGAATATACAACACAAACTTCGAGGGAATTGGTTGAAGAAACTGTTAGAGAAAAAGCTTTGAGATTGCTTAAAGAAGAAGTTCCACATGGTATTTTAGTTGAATGTGAAAAGATGAAAATGCGTAAGACTGTGGATAATAAGAAGTTTTTTGATATTGATGTTACTATTTATTGTGTTAGAGAATCTCATAAATCAATTATTATTGGTAAAAATGGTCAAATGTTGAAGAAAATAGGTACTTTTGCTAGATATGATCTTGAGGAAATGCTTGGTGTTAAAGTAAATTTAAATATTTGGGTTAAAGTAAAAGAAGATTGGATTAATGATATGAAAATAGTTAATAAATTTAAATTAAAAGAAGAGAATTAATATGGGTGTAATAAAAACAAAAGGTTTGGTTTTATCGCAATATAATTTGAATGATAATGACAGAATGATTACTTTATTAACTCCAAATTTAGGAAAAATTGGGTGTGCTGCTATAGGTTCTCGAAAGAGTAAGAGTCCTTTAATGGCAGGTACTCAATTTTTATGTTTTGGAGATTTTATGGTTTACAAAGGAATTTCTAGTTATAGAATTAATTCTTGTGAGCCAATTGAGATTTTTTATAATATTAGGCTTGATATTGATAAATTGAATTATGCTGTAAGAGTTACTAAAATTATTAATGATGTTACTGGTGAAAATGATAATTCTTATAGAGTTTTACAGCTTGCTCTTAATACTTTATATGTTATTGCTAATGTTGAAATGGATTTGGATTTTGTAATGTCTATTTTTAAGTTTAGATTGTTGAGTATTATTGGATTTAAGCCTGATTTAAAGCATGTTTGTAGCACTTGTAATAAAAACATTTCTAAATATTTTAGTATAATGGATGATTGTTTAAAATGTGCTGATTGTGCAACTTTTGATAAAAGTGCAATCCAAGTCACAGAGTCTACGATTAAGTCATTATTTTATATAATTAATTGTGATCCTAAAAAATTATATTCATTTAAAGTTAGTGATGAATCAAAAGCAGAGATTAATTTAATCTCTAAGTTATATTTTAATAGATGTATGGAAAGAGAATATGAGTAATATGATGCGAATTTTGTCATATTATTGCATATTCTTTTTATTGACTTTGGCAATATATGGTAGTATCTTTAATTCAAGAATTATTAATTCTATATTTTAATCTTAATTGTATTTTTATCTAAAAGTCGATTTTGGTCTTTTAATGATTTCCCTAATTAAATTGTGATAAATATTTTGGGGAGAATATTTATCAGTAGAAAAGGAGTAATATGAATAAAAGTAATGTATTAAAAGCTGGTATTGCAAGTGGTGTATTGCTTGCTACTGCTTTGTGTACAAATGTTAAAGTCTTTGGAGCTACTAATGATGTTATAAATGATGTTAGATATGTTAATAGTACTTTAGTTGATTTTGATTGTAATAAGTATAATGCTAAAATGAGAAATTTGCCTAAAGAGCAATATGATAGATTATCACAGGATGAAAAAGCTAAAGTTGATCAAAATATGATGTTATTTGGAATGTGCTATGGATTGGTTTCTAATGGTCATTCTAATCAATTTGTTGAACCTAATATACCTAGAAAAGTTGATGGTGTTTCTTGGAATTTGGCTAAGTCAAAATTAGAGAATAATAATTTAAGAATAGTTGAAAGTTTAAAAAATGGTACAAGTTTCTTTCCTAGAAATGCTTTAGTTGGCAATGAATATGTACAAGCTTTAAATAATTGGAAATTTCCATTTAAAAAAGAAAAGAATGGATATTATTCTTTTGATAGTAATAAATTATTTGTTGTTAGGGATTATGCTAATAAAAAATTTATTTTGAAATCTGGTAATAAATATGGATTTTATCCATTTAATAATGAAAACGATGATACTAAGAATCCTGATAAACGTAATTTATACTTCACTGCTAGATTTGATATTCCATTTTTGATGACAAAAGATGGGAAGACTTTAAATTCTGAAACTGGTAAATATGATGATATGGTTTTTGATTTTTCTGGTGATGATGATGTTTGGGTTTATGTTGATGATGAGTTAGTGCTTGATTTAGGTGGTGCACATACTCAGTTAAAAGGAAATATAAATTTTGCTAAAAATAAAGTTTGGTATGAATTAGTTGCAAGTGCAGATCAAAGGTCTAATGAGAGAAATGTTGAAAAGAAGGCTTTTCTTAATAAATTATCACAGGGTAAACATACGCTAAAAGTATTTTATATGGAAAGAGCTGGAGGAGATTCTAATCTAAAAGTTACATTTAATTTGCAAAGTTCAGGTGTTAAAATTAGACATATTGATAAGGAAAGTGGAAAAATTCTAAAAGAGGAGTATCAATCTGGTGAAATTGGAAAAATTGTTAAAACTGCAGGAATGAATATTGATAAATATGTTTTAGTAGAAGCACCTGAAAAGGAAGAAGTTGTTTTAAAAGAAGATGAACAAATTGTTAATTATTATTATTCTAAGTTTTATGATATTAGTGTAAAATACATTGATATTAATAAAAATAATGAAATCGCAAAATCTGAAAAAATGAATAAAAGAGTTAATAGTGAATATGGTACTGATAAAAAAGATATAAAAGGATATACTTTTGTTAAAGTAATTGGAGATCCTAATGGAAGAGTTGCTTCAAACATTGATGTAAAATATTTTTATAAAAAGAATTCTAAAATAAAGGTGAATTATATAGATAAAAAAACTAATAAGAAGTTGGATGAAAGTATTAATGATGGGCTTGAAGGGGATGATTTTAAATTAGAAAAGAAAAACTTTAAAAATTATGTATTTATTGAAGGTCCTAAGGAAAGCAGTATTAAGTTTTTAGACAAAGATGTTGAGATAAATTATTATTATATTAAGGAAAGTGATTTAATAGTAAAACATATTGATAAAGATAATAATAAAATTATGGATACAGAAATTAAAAAACTTAGGGAAGGTAGTGAATATAGTACTTCTAAAAAAGAATTTGATAATTATATTTTAGTGAAAAAACCTGAAGTTGAGAAAGGAATAATTGGAAGAAATAATGTGGAGTTAAATTATTTTTATAGAAAATTGAGACATAATTTAAGCGTTGATATGAATATTGTTAAAGCAGATATTAAGGGAAGAATCCACGATTATTATGGAAAATTAGTTAAAGCGGATATACCTAATAGTGATTTTAAAAATAATTTAGGTGTTGTTATTGAATATAAAATTGTTGTTAAAAATACTGAAGAAAAGGTTGTTGATGCAAATTTAATTGATTATATTCCAAATGGGTATATGGCGAGAATTGAAGATAATCCAGGTTGGGAGTTTTATGAAAATACTGCAAGAATGTTAATTAAGAATTTCAAGCCAGGAGAAAAGAGAGAGTATACATTAAAAATTTATAGAGGTGGGGAGTATGATGTTTCTGATTTGGTAAATAATAATGTTGAAGTTAAAACTATTGATAATTATAAAGAATTGAATTTAGAAGATAATAAAGATAGTAATAAGTTATTAATTGTACCTAAAACTGGTGTAAAGGGAGCTTTATATGGAGTTTTTGTAAGTGCTCTAATTGGAATATTCTTTATGATTAGAAAATTTAAAAAGAATATAATAAAGGATAATAAGTAAATTATTGTGTTTTAGAAATAAAAACTTGCTAAATATAATAAAAGGTAGTACTATTTAATATATTATATATAAGGAAGTATTAATATATGATGGTTTTTGATTGGAAAAATGGAGTTAATCAAAATGAATTAAATATTGTTGTTGATATGTTAAAAAAAGATGAATTAGTAATTTTACCAACTGAAACTGTTTATGGTCTTGGAGCAAATGCTTGTTCAGATATTGCTTGTAAAAAGATATTTGAAGCTAAGGGAAGGGCACAGGATAATCCTTTGATAGTACATGTTTCTGATATCGATATGATTGGAAGAGTTGTATGTGACTTGAATGAGGTTGAAGAAAAGTTAGTTAAAGCTTTTATGCCTGGGCCTTTTACATTGATCTTAAAGAAGTATAAAATAATTTCTGATGTTGCATCTTGTAATATGGATACTATTGGTGTTAGAATGCCATCTAATAAAATTATTAATGAAGTTATTAGAAAATGTGGTTTTCCTATTGCTGCACCTAGTGCAAACATTTCAGGAAAACCTAGTGGTACTAATGTTATTGATATTAAAGATGAATTCGATGGCAGAGTAAGTATTATTGTTGATGGTGGTGATTCTGATATCGGAATTGAATCAACAGTTGTTAAAGTTATTGATGATATTCCTGTTATTTTAAGACCTGGATTTATTACTGAAGATGATATTAAAAAAGTTGTTCGGAGTAGTTAAGTTAAGCGATAATCTTTTTAGAAAAGTTGACAGCGATACTAAAATTGAAAGTCCTGGTATGAAGTATAGGCATTATGCCCCTAATACAAAATGTGTATTAGTTGTGGATAATGAAATTGAAAAGATAAATAGGTTATTAGATAATGGTGATGATATTTTAGTATTGGGATTTGATGAAGATGAGCAATATATTAATACTGATAAATTTTTGTCTATTGGAAGTAGAAAAAATTTGAACTTAGTTTCGAAGAATTTGTTTTCTAATTTGAGAAAGATTGATTCTTATAATTGTGATTATGCAGTTATTGAGGGACTTGAAAAAGTTAATTTAGGATTAAGTATTATGAATAGGTTAATTAGAGCTTGTGAAAATAATGTTATTTAGTGAAAGGATGATTATGTATTTAGTAGTAGGACTTCGGTAATCCAGAACCAGAATATTCTAAGACACGTCATAATGTAGGATTTGATGCTGTTAATTATATTTCAAAGAAATATAATATTGAGGTAAAGAAAAAGGAATTTGATTCTTTAATTGGTAGTGGAATGATTAATGGTGAAAAAGTAATTTTAATGAAGCCACAAACTTATATGAATGATAGTGGTAAAGCAGTTATTCAAGCTATGAATTTTTATAAATTACCAATTGAAAATCTTATTGTTATTTACGATGATATTGATATTAGTGAAGGTATTGTTAAGATTAGAAAAAAAGGTGGTCCAGGTACTCATAATGGTATGAGATCATTAATGGAATATTTGAATAATGTTAATTTTCCAAGAGTTAGAATTGGTACTGGAAAGCCTATTGTCAAAGAGTTACTTATTCAACATGTTATTGAAAAGCTTAGTGATGATAAATATGCGATATATGTTCCTGCAATTGAAAAAGCAGGTAATGCAACTGTTGATATTATTGTAAAAGGCGTTGACTTAGCTATGAATTTGAATAATGGAAGTGAGTAATATGTATAAATTATTTATTGATTCATTGAATAATAAAGTTGGAGTTTATCAGAATGGTGAGTTAGTTGAATTTTATGATGATTTAAATAATATAGAGGGTAATATTTATTCTGCTAAAGTTAAAAATATTGTAGATGGTATAAAGGTAGCTTTTTGTAATATTGGTATTCAGAAAGATGGCATGCTTCAATCAAAGGATATTGTTGGGTTTTCAAAAGGTGATAGGATTAGTGAAATAATCGATAAGAAGGATTATAGATTGGTTCAAGTTATAAAGAATCCAGTTGAAGATAAGGGTCCTAAATTAACAGAGCATATTAAGTTGTTTGGTAGAAATATTATTTTAATGTTGGATGAAGGAATTTATTTTTCTGATAAATTAGCTATTGATGAAAAGAGTAAATTAACTAAATTATTGGTAAATTTGAATTTGAAATATGGCGTTATTATTAGGTCTTCTGCAATAAATATTGCTTTTGATGAATTAGTTTTAGAAATTAGGAAATTAGCTGATCAATTTGATGAAATAATTGAAAGATATAATAATTCGTCAGAAGTCTCATGTTTATATAATGTTGGTGGAATTGTTGATAAATTAATAACTGATTTGTATTCTAAGGATTTTAAAATTGAGGTTAATAGTAAGGAAGAATTTGAATTAATTGAAACTAAATATCCGGAATTTGATGTGGAGTTTGTTAATAAAATTCTAAAAAATAAAATGAAGTCAAAGATTTCATTGAAATCAGGTGGTTATTTGATAATAGAAGAAACTTTTGCTGGTACAATGATTGATGTTAATTCGGGGAATAATATTATTTCTAATAAAGATGGTGTGTTTTTAGATACTAATATTGAAGCGGCTATTGAAATTGCAAGGCAAATGAGACTTAGGGATATGTCTGGAATAATTATTGTTGATTTTATTAATTTGAATAATAATGATGAGAGAGATAAAGTTATTAGATGTTTAAGTGAATGTGCTAAATATGATAGGGCAAAAGTAAATGTTGTAGATTTTACTAAACTTCGGATTGCTTGAAATTACTAGAAAGCCTATTTTTAATAAAAATAAAATTGGAAGCTGTTAAACTTCCAATTTTTCTTTTATTTTTTCTAATTCTTTGTTTCTTTTTATTTTTCTTGTTGTTGTTTTAATTAACTCTTCGTTTGAAATAATAATTTTTCTAATATATTTATAAGCTGGTATTTTTCTATTAACTAGATTTTTTATATCTTCGTTAACTTGTTCAAATATTTCTTCATCTGTTTTATTTGGAAAATATTTTTCTTTATTTTCAGGAAGAATAACTATTTCTGCAAATAATACAATATCTGAATTTCTATTTAATTTGGTGTTTTCAATATGTCCAAATACCATTGATTCATTAATATATTGGATATCATTTATTAGTTTTTCTAATTCTTCTGGAAAGACTTTTTTACCATTTTTAAAAACTATTACATCTTTTTTTCTACCTGTAACTGATAAGATGCCTTTTTTGTCCATTTTGCCTAAATCTCCAGTGTGAAACCATCCATCAATAATTGCAGATTTTGTTGCTTCTTCGTTTTTGTAATATCCAAGCATTACTGCATCACCACGGATTATAATTTCTCCTTCACCTGTTTTATCTGGTTCAAAAATTTTAATTTCTGAACTTGAAAATGGGAAACCTACGCTTCCTGGTTTTTTTACATATTTATTTTCTGCTGCTATGGCACCTGATGTTTCAGTTAAGCCATAACCTTGATATACGTCAAATCCAAAATCATATAATCCTTGTGCAGTATCTTTATCAAGTGCAGCTCCACCAGCAATAATTGATTGTAAATTAGGGCCAACGTTGTCAAAAATTTGTTTAAATACTTTACGTCTTGTTTTTATTGATGTGTGTCTAAATATTTTTCTTAAGAAATTAACTAATTTTAATTTTTTCTTTTTTTCTAATTCTTTAATAATTCTTTTATAAATCATTTCAATTACTAGTGGAACACATACAAAACCTGTTATATTATAATCTTTGATATTACTTGCAAAATATTTTAATCCATCGCAGAATATTAGTGTAACACCTAGTGAAGATCCAAATAAAAATGTTATTACACTCTCGAATACATGGTGTAGAGGTAGAAATGATAAAAATCTACTTCCTTCTGGCACATAGAACATTTTTTTTGTATCGTTTATAACTGTACAAATTGATTTTTGTGAAAGCATAACTGCTTTTGAAATACTTGTTGTTCCTGATGTAAAAATCATTACTGACATTTTTTCATTATCTATTTTTATGTTGTTATATTCTGTATGATCAAGTTTTCTAGATTTATCTAATTCTTCTGAATAAAGTAGCGAATCCTCAAATTTTTCGTCAAAACAGATTTTGTTTTTACATGAAGTTATGGCTTCATGGTATTGTTTTGCATATATTATTGTATCTGCTTCACTACGCTCTAATAAATCAGTAATCTCGTTTAATGGTAGGGATTTATCAAGTGGTACAACTTCTATGTTTGAAGTGGTTGCAGCTAAATAAGAAACGCACCATTCATATCTATTTGGAGATATAATTGCAACTCTTTTGAAATTGTTTTTTAACATATATGCTCCAAAATCTTCGATGTCTTTTACGAAATCTTCGAATGTTTTTACAATTAATTCTTTATCAGTTGGTTTTAGTTTATATTCAAATGCTGATAATTTTAAGTATTTATTTTTATATAATTGTACTAAATCACGTAAATCTTTAAGATTGTCGTTTTCATATACATTGTTTTTCATTTTTAAATTATATTTCATATGGAATACCTTTCTTAAAATATTCAGTTTCATTATATATTAAATCTTGTTATAGTTTCAAGTTTTTGTGATTAGTTGAATTGTTGGTTGGTAATTGTTATAATTTTTTGAATGAATTATAGTGGAGAGATTGAAATGGATTTTAGTAAAACTTTGAATTATGAACTTGTTAGAGCTAAGATTAAAAACATGTATATTTTGATTAGAGATGGTAAAGTTATTGTAAAAGTACCTAGAAGTATTTCAGATAATCGAGTTACTGATTTTATCAATTCTAAAGAAGATTGGATTGTGAAGAAACTTAAAGAAGTTGAAAAAAAATCGGTTAAAGAAAAAAAATTTGTTAGTGGTGAAGTTTTTAAAATTTTAGGAAATAATTATATATTAAAGGTGGAATGTGGTGATTTTAAAAAGTCTATTGTTAATATGGAAAATGGATTTATTAATGTTTTTGTGAATGAAGATTCTTCAATCGATAAAATAAGAGATTTGATAGATAAAATGTATTATAAATTGGCTATAGTTGTTGTTAATAAATCTGTAGATATGTGGAAAGGCATACTTAATATTGCTCCTAATGTTGTTGTAATAAAAAAATTGAAAACTGCATGGGGAAAGTGTAATTCAAAAAGGAAGATTACTATTAATCCTGATTTAATGAAATATGATCAAAGAGTTGTTGATTATGTTGTATTACATGAATTCTGCCATTTAAGATATATGAATCATTCTAAGGATTTTTGGAATATGGTTGGTAAATATATGCCAGATTATAAATTATTAAGAAATGAATTGAAAAATGTATATTGACACTAAATATAAATTTTTTTATAATGAAATCACTATACGAAATATAAAGGAGGCTACTATGGATAGATTACGTGGTTTTGAAATTGCTAAAGGATGGGAAGATAAAGGTATTAATTTGCCTAAGCGTTCTACAAAAAATTCAGCTGGATATGATGTGGAGGCTGCAGAAGATATTATAATTCCTAAATTTACTCCAGGTATTAAACCAACATTGATACCTACTGGTCTTAAAGCATATTGCCAACCTGATGAGTGTTTTTTATTGTTGAATAGAAGTAGTGGTCCTAAAAAGGGATTTTTAATGGCTAATAGTGTTGGTTTAGTTGATTCTGATTATTATGGAAATGAAGGAAATGACGGACATTTCTATTTTGCATATTTTAATTGTAGTGATCATGATATTGAAGTTAAAAAAGGTGATAGTATAGGTCAAGTTTTGTTTACTAAATATTTAGTTGTTGATAATGATAATGCCGCAGGTGTTAGAGTTGGTGGTTTTGGATCTACTGACAAGAAATAATTAAATATTTGTAATATATAAATAGAGTTAATATGACTATATTACTTTATAAGCTCTTTTATAGGAGTTATATTATGAAAAATTTTTTAAAAACTTACAAATCAGTTATTATTTTATTAGTTGCGATAATAATTGGAACAATCGTTGGATTGGTATTTAAAGAAAAAGCAGCTATTTTAAGTCCATTTGGGGACATTTTTATTAATCTGATGTTTATTATCATAATACCATTGGTATTTTTAAGTATTACGACAGCAATTGCTAAAATGAAGCAGCCTAAAAGATTAGGTAAAATTATGGTTATAACAGTAATTATGTTTTTACTTACAGGATTGATTGCTTTATTAGTTGGTGTTTTTTCTACTTATAAAGTTAAATTAATTGAAACAAAAGATTCTGAAACAATTAAAAATTCATTGGTTTCAGTGGAAGAGCAAGAACAAAAAGATAAAAAAGAAGATGAATCAATATTGCAAATAGTTGCAAATACATTAACTGTTAATGATTTTTCTAAATTGTTGTCTAAATCAAATATTATAGCTTTAATTGTTGCATCTATTTTGTTTGGAATTGCAATGAATATGGCTGGAGATTCTGCAAAGCCAGTAGAAGAATTTTTAGATTCTTGTTATGCTATAATATTGAAATTGAATCAAATTGTAATTTGGTATGCACCAGTAGGACTTGGTTGTTATTTTGCAACTATGGTTGGAAAGTTTGGTGAATCAATTGCAGTTGGTTATGCTAAATTATTTGTAATTTATACTATTGTAGCATTGTTGTTTTATGTAGTATTTTATACTATTTGTGCATTTATTGCTGGAGGAAAGAGGGGAGTTGTTGCCTTTTGGAAAAATATAATACCTTCTACATTAACAGCTGTTGGAACATGTTCTTCTGCGGCTTGTATACCAGTAAATATTGAGGCGAGTAGAAAAATGGGAATATCTGATGATATTTCTGGAACTGTTGTATCTCTTGGTACAAGTTTTCATAAAGATGGTTCTATGATAGGATCAGTGTTTAAAATTATGTTTTTAGTTTGTTTGTTTGGAATTAATCCAGGGATTGGTCAAATAATTGGTGTTTCAATATTGGCAAACTTATTAATAACGGGTGTTCCAATAGGTGGTGGAACGATTTCTGAAATGTTAATTTTAACAATGATGGGATTTCCTCTACAAGCATTACCAATATTGACAGTTATTGCAACTTTAATTGATGCACCAGCAACATTATTAAATGCAGCTGGGGATCCAAATGTGTCTATGTTAGTAGCAAGAGCAGTTGACGGTAAGAATTGGATGGATAAAAATAAAGAAGATAATAAAGAAATAAAAGAATAATAAATACATCGGGGGGAGCAGTTAATTTATTAATTGCTCTTTTATATAATAATTAAAGGAGTTTTATATGCAAGAGTTAAAAATTAAAGGGATTTATAGACATTATAAGGGAGATTTTTATTTTGTTGAAGATATTATATATCATAGTGAAACGGCAGAAAAAATGGTAGCCTATAGGGCTTTATATGGGGAAAATAAATTGTGGTGTAGACCATATGATATGTTTTTAGAAGAAGTCAATAAAAATGGTCAAAAATACAGATTTGAACTTCAAAACATTAAGAGTGTTAAAGAGAATTAATATTTAATGGGATGGATAAATGTTGGAATATTATAGTGTTAATTTGGGAAAAGAAATAAATGATATAGAAAAAGTTAATAAATTTGATTATGATTCTTTAAAAGTATATTTTCTTTCTGATATAAATTATGAATTTGATAATGGAAAAAGAGATGAAAAATTAGTATTTGCATTTGATTGTTCTAATTTGTTAAATAAAAAAAATAAGATTTTTAATAAAATTAAGCATATTAATAAAAAAGTTAAGAAAGAAATTGGAACATTTTTTAGAGTTATAGTTTTTAATAGTTCTGAAGAATATAAAAATGATGTTTTTGATTTGATTAGATCTATTAAGATTGTTTTACTGAAAAATAAATTTGATAAATATGAGTATATTTATGATGTTGCTTGTGATTATTTGGATAATGAGTTTATTTGTAAAAATATTTGTGATTTTAAAAATGATAAGTGTTTTGCCAAGAGAGATTTTAATTGTACTTGTGGATGTTGTCGACATTTTAAGCATTTTTTTTCGAATAAATTAGTTCAATGTGAATATTTAATTGATAAGCATTGTTCTGCAAAGTGTTTACCATGCAAAATGTTTACATGTGATGAAATTATTAGGAGGAAGAATATTAAATATAGATTTAAGGATATATTTTTGTTGAATAAATTTTTTAATTCTATACAAAAAGTTGTAATATTAATGAATTTTTTTAATACGAAGGAAAGAATTCTTAAGAGATTGATGATGTTTGGATAAATTGTTTTTAGTAATTATTGATGTTTAGTTATCTTTTTTTGAAATAATATTTTAATTTAATTATTAAGATAATTTCATAATTGAAATAGCATATTGCGTATTCGACTTTACTTTAAGCCTAAAAAGTGCTATAATAGTAATGTGTAAAAGATTGAAAATTTATATTTTACAGATTACATAAAAAGGAAGGTGCTGTATGTTTAGAATTGGTGATAACATTGTATATCCGATGCATGGTGCAGGGACAATAGATTCTATAGAAGAAAAAGAAATATTGGGAGAGAAACTACAGTATTATGTTATTAAGATGCCAGGAGAAGTTAAAGTTATGGTTCCTACATCAAAGGCTGAGTCTTTAGGTGTGAGAGGCATAATAGATGAGACTGGTGCTAAAAATGTATTAAAATTATTAGAACAAGATGAAACAGAAATGTCTCAAAATTGGAATAAGAGATATAGAGACAATTTGGATAAAATGAAAACAGGTGATATTTATCAAGTTGCTGATGTTGTAAGAAATTTGACATTCCAGCAAAAAGAAAAAGGAACATTATCAACTGGAGAAAAAAAGATGCTTAGTAATGCTAGATTAATATTAGTAAGTGAATTAGCTTTAGCAGAAAAGACTCCACAGGATGAAGTTGAGCGTTTAATTGATAATAAAATTGAAATGTCTTATAAAGAGTACAGAGTGCCAACAGAAGCTACAATTGATTTACAAAAAAGTGCTGTTACAAAGTTTATTCCTTTTGATAATGGAACAACTACTGTTTAAAAAGTATAAGGCAAAGGAAATATTATTTTAGCTTGTATTTCCTTTGCTTTTTATTTGATTATGTAGTTATGTATAATTTTTATTTTGAAAGGCTGATTAATGGAGAGATATAATGATGAAATATTGGATGAAATAAGATCACGTAATGATATTGTTTCTACGATTTCTCAATATATGACATTGAAGAGAAAGGGTAGAAATTATTTTGGTCTTTGTCCATTTCATAATGAAAAGTCACCATCTTTTTCGGTGTCACCGGATAAGCAAATTTTTCATTGTTTTGGTTGTGGTGTTGGTGGAGATGTTATTAATTTTGTAAAGAAAATTGAAAATATTGGCTTTTTGGATTCAGTGAGGTTGTTAGCTGAAAAAAGTGGAATTCAATTACCTAATGATATTAGTAAAGCAGAAGAAGAAAACATTAAATTAAAAAATAGAGTTTATAAAATTAATGAATTAGCAGCAAAATTTTATCATGAAAATTTATATAAACCTACTTCTAAAATTGCACAGGATTATATAAAAAAGAGGAAGTTGAATAATGCTACTTTAAAATCTTTTTTAATAGGTTATTCATCAAATAGTAGTAATGAATTACTTAAATATTTAAAGGAGCAGGGATTTACTGAAGATGAACTTGTAGCTTCTTGTTTAATTGGAAAATCTGAGAGAGGTTATTATGATAAGTTTAGAAATAGATTAATGATTCCAATTAGAGATGAAAGAGGTAGGTTTATTGCTTTTGGTGGAAGAGTTCTTGATGATAGTAAACCTAAATATATTAATTCTCCTGAGAATATTGTTTATAGTAAAGGGAGAAATTTATTTGGTTTAAATGTTGCGAAAGATGGTATTCATGGACCTTTGAAAAGGTTATTAATTGTTGAAGGATATATGGATGCAATTTCTTTATACCAAAGGGGAATTACTAATGTTGTGGCTTCTTTGGGGACTGCATTGACTGATTCTCAGGGTAGATTACTTAGGAGAAATACGGAACAGGTTATATTGGGATATGATGCTGATGGTGCAGGTCAACAAGCAATTATAAGAGGTATGGAAATTTTGAAAAGTATGGATATTGATATACGTATTCTTCAAATTTCTGGAGCTAAAGATCCTGATGAATATGTGTTAAAGTTTGGACCTGAGAAAATGTTAAAAGCGATGGATGATGCTATTTCAGGAGTTGAGTTTAAAATAAAAGTTTTGAAATCTAATCTTGATTTGAATAATGTTAATGATAAAGTTAAATTTTTAACTGAAATTGCTAAAATTCTTGCTAATGTTGATAATAATATTGAGAGAGAAGTTTACATTGATAGAATTTCAAAAGTTTATGAAATTAGTAAAAATGCAATAATTGCTGAAGTTGATAAATTGTTGTATAAAAGTTCTACTGGGGCTATGAATTTTGAAAAGTCAAATATTGTTTTAAAAAGTTCACAGGATTCTAAAATAGATGTTGCAACTAGGAAACGTGAAGGAATGGTTGTGTATTTGCTAGTTGATTATACTAAATTGTCATTTGATAGAATAAAAAGTGTTGTTGATTTAGATTTAATAAAATCTGAAAAAAATAGAAAAGTTATTGGGATTTTATATGATAAAATTGATTTAAATAATATGCCTGATAATATAATTTCATTATTTGATGATGAAGATGATATTAATTATATTAGTGGAATTTTATCTTATGATTTTGAAATTAGTGATGCAAATAAGGCAATTGAAGATATTGAAAAGATTTACTATAAAGAGAAATTAATTGCTTTGAGAAATGATTTGATTTTAAAATTAGAAAATAGTGTAGAAGAAGTTAATAAAAAAGATATTGAAAGTGAATTAACAAATGTAGTTTTGGAATTGGCAAAAATTAAATAGGAGGGACTATAATGTCTAGAAAAAAAGAAGTGGAAAATGTTGAAAACATTGATAATATAGAGAATATTGAAGATATGAATTCTAAATTGTCTAAAAAAGATAAGAATGATAATGCTACTGTATCAAAAATTGATCAAATTGTTAATAATGTTAAAGATAAAGGGAAAATTGATTATAGTGAATTAGCGGCACAGCTTGGTGATTTTTCTCCTGATGAAATGGAAAGATTATTTGATAAACTTGAGAAATTAAATATTCAAGTTGCTAATGAGACTGTTGACATTGATGATGAAGAACCAAATATTGAGGATTTAGAAGAAGTTGAAGATTTAGATATTGCAGATGTTAATATTGATACATTAGAAGGTATTAGTGTTGATGATCCTGTAAGAATGTATTTAAGAGAGATTGGTAAAATACCTCTTTTGTCTTTTGAAGATGAGCTTAAATATGCTAAATTATCTTATGAACATGATGAAGCTGCTAAACAAAAATTGACAGAATCTAATTTGAGGTTAGTTGTTAGTATTGCTAAAAAGTATGTTGGAAGAGGAATGTTGTTCTTGGATTTGATTCAAGAGGGAAATATGGGATTGATTAAAGCTGTTGAAAAGTTTGATTATACTAAGGGATTTAAATTTAGTACATATGCTACTTGGTGGATTAGACAAGCAATTACTAGAGCAATTGCAGATCAAGCTAGAACTATTAGAATACCTGTCCATATGGTTGAGACCATTAATAAATTGATAAGAACTTCAAGACATTTGTTGCAACAAAATGGTAGAGAACCAACACCTGAGGAAATTGCTGTTGAAATGGAAATTCCAGTTGAAAAAGTTTTGGAGATTCAAAAAATAGCTCAAGATCCAGTTTCTTTAGAAACGCCTATAGGTGAAGAAGATGATAGCCATTTAGGTGATTTTATTCCTGATGATGATTCACCATCACCACAGGATGCGGCTTCTTATACAATGCTTAAAGAACAATTAAATGAAGTTTTAGAAACTTTAACACCTAGGGAAGCAAAGGTTTTAAGATTGAGATTTGGCCTTGATGATGGAAAAGCTAGAACACTTGAAGAAGTTGGAAAAGAATTTAGTGTAACTCGTGAGAGAATAAGACAGATTGAAGCTAAGGCTTTAAGAAAATTGAGACATCCTTCAAAGAGCAAAAAGTTAAAGGAATATATGTAGACATCTTGTAATTTGAAGGGGTTTGTGTTAAAATGGGTGAAGTTAAAAAGTATTATTACTTTTTTCCTTGCTTATTTTAATGATAAGCTATTATCCAAGAGGAGGTGAATAATAATGAATAAGTATGAAAGTGTTATCATTGTTAATCCTAATGTAGATGAAGAAGGCATCAAAGCTTTAGAAAAGAAATTTACAGATATTATTAATAATGATGGTAAGTTAGAAAAAATTGATAACTTAGGAAAAAGAAAGCTAGCTTATGAAGTTAAGAAAAATAATGAAGGTATTTATTTAGTTTTAACATTTGAAGCTAATGCAGATTTGATTGAAGAACTACAAAGAAATTACAGAATTACTGATGAAGTTATTAAATTTATTGTTATCAAAATAGAAGAATAATTTTAATTAGGGCGCTTAGAAAGGCAATTTTATGAATAAGGTAATTTTAATTGGTAGATTAACTAGAGATCCTGAAGTTAGATATACTCAAGCAAATAATACAATGGTTGCATCTTTTTCTTTAGCAGTTAATAGAAGATTTGCTAGAGAAGGGGATGGACAAACAGCTGACTTTTTAAATTGTGTTGCTTGGTCAAAAACTGGAGAGTTTATTAGTAAATATTTTAAAAAGGGTCAACAAGTTGGAGTTGTTGGTAGAATTCAAACTAGAAGTTGGGATGATCAACAAGGACAAAAACATTATGCAACAGATATAGTTGTTGAAGAAGCATATTTTGCTGATTCGAGAAGAGATAATGGTGGTATGATGGATGGAGATAATCCATTTGCTACAGAAAATTTTGATGCTAACAATGGTGCTGATACTTCTGATTTTGAAGTTTCATCTGGTGATGATTTACCATTTTAGTAAATATAATAAGGAATGGGGGCGAAAATAATGGCAGATAAGAGAAATAATAGAAGAAATAATAAAGATTATGATGATGATTACAGAATCAAAAAAATAAGAAAAAAAGCTTGTCCTTTATGTTCTGATAAAGATTTAGTATTAGATTACAAAAATCCAGAACAATTAAAGAAATTTGTTAATGAAAGAGGTAAGATTCTTCCAAGAAGAACAACTGGAGCTTGTGCTAAACATCAAAGAGATATTACTATTGCAGTAAACAGATGTAGAGCAATTGCTATGTTACCATATTCACAAAACTAAGATGAGTTTAAAAAAGATGGGTCAAAACCCATCTTTTTTTGTATGTATTTATTTTTAATTTGATATTCCATGATGTATTTCAGGTGTATTATCATCTATTGGAAGCATTGTATAACCATTTTTTTGACAATATTCAATAATTCTAGGTAGTGCTTCTATGATTTTCTTATTTGTTCCAAAGTCATGCATTAAGACTATGTTTGAACGGTTTGGTCTTAACTCTTTTATTACATTGTTGTAACAATCATCTGCAGTTCTAGCTCGTCCTGCATCATCATCATCAACATTCCAATCATAGTATTTATATCCACGTTGTTTTGCTGTTTTTGTGATTCTGCTCATAATTCCTTTTGAATATCTTTTGCTTATTGTGTTTGAGCTACCACCTGGAAATCTAATATAGTGTGAATCGAATCCGGTATCTGCTTTTACTTTGGCTCGTAATTTATCAATTCCATCTAGGTATGAATTATCATCTTTATATGCAATAGCATAATTGTGATCATACGCATGTAGTCCTATTGTGTGTCCTTCATTTACTTCACGTTGTAATGTTGCTTTATTATAGTTTCCTGAGTTTATAACAAAGAAAGTTGCTTTTACGTTGTATTTTTTTAGTATATCTAATACTGAGTGAGTTATGCTACTTGGTCCATCATCAAATGTTAAATATGCAATGCTTTTTCCATTTGATGTAGATGTTTGGGATGTTGTAGTTTTATTTTCCTTTTCTGTATTTGTTGGTTTGCTCTCAGTCGTTTTGTTTTCCAAAATTTTATTTTCAGTTGTTTTGTTTTGAGTTTGTGAAGGGGTAGTAGTGATATTATTTGTTGTTTCGTTTTTTGTGTTTAATTTAGTAGTGTCAGTTTCTGAATTATTTTTTTGTGTTGTATTTTGTACTTCTTGTTGTGATGTACTTGCAATTGTTTGTGAAGTATTGATTGTTTCATTTTTAGCAAGTAGATTGTTCCAAGAAAATGCAATTTGAACTGATATTAAAATTAAAGAAATTATAAAAACTAATATTGGTAATAGTGATAATTTTATTTTTGCAGTGTGTGTATTTTTTACATCATATAGATAAAATGTCTTGTCATTTAAATGTTTAATTTTATTATTTGAATATATTGCTATAATGATTGTTAGACCAATTAGGGCAATGATTTCTGCGATTATCATTCTTGCTTCTACTGATAATGATAGTATTAAATTATTCATTAGAAATCTCCTTTATTTTATGTGAATTATTGTATTTATTGATGAGATAAGTATATCATTTTTGTAAAAATAATTCTATAAGATATTAATATTTGCAGATGTATTTTATTTGATTTTACTATGTAATTATGATAAAAATATAATGATTGGAGATTATTATGAATGAGGTAAAAAATAGAAAATCTAGGCAATCTAATAATGTGAAAAGAAGAGTTAAACAACCTAAAAAAAATATTGCTAAAATAGGAATAAAAACTAAAATGTTTGCTTTTTTATTAGTTGTCGTTGCTATTATAATGATATATTCTAATTTTTCTAGTCCGGCACGTGTTATTAGGGCGTTTTATAAAAATGTTAATAATCATAAATATGAAGAGCTTTATAATTTAGTAGAAACTGATATGAGTAAAGAAGAATTTACGAATAAAATGAAAAGTGTTTATGATGGAATGGAAGTTTCTAGTGCATGGGTTACAATTTCAATTAATTTAAAAAATAGTGATGTGGTTAATTTAAAATATGTGACTAATTTAAATACAGTTGCAGGAAAATTGACTTTTTCTAATAAGTCTACATTGGTTAAAGTTAATGGTAAATACAAAATTAAATGGGATAATTCTTTTTTATATCCTAAGTTAAAAAATAATCAGAAGATAAGAGTTTCTACTTTAAAAGCTAAAAGAGGAGCTATTTATGATAGAAATAAGAATATACTTGCTAAAGATGCTAAAGCTTATTCTATAGGTATTGTTGCGGGAAAGATTAAAAGTGATGATGACTTAAGAGCAATTTCAAAATTGTTAAATATAACATATAAAGATATAAAAGCTGAATTAGCTAAACCATATGTTGTTGATGGTACTTTTGTTCATTTGAAAAATATTGATAGAGAACAACAAGAATTAAAGACAGCATTGCTTAAAATACCTGCTGTTAAGATAATTGATTATGATATTAGAGAGTATCCATATAACGAAAAATTGTCAACGTTGTTAGGATTTGTTCAAAATGATGAGGGAAAGTCAGGATTGGAATTAACATTTAATTCTCAATTGAAAGGACTTAATGGATGTGAAATTTATGTTGATGATGATGGAATTAATGTTGATACTATTTTGAAGAAAGATAGGGTTAATGGTAAAAATATTGATTTAACTATTGATGTGAAATTACAAGAGTTAATATATGAAAAATTTAAAGATGTTGAAAGTGCGACTGTTGCAATGAATTATACTACAGGTGAGATTTTGGCATTAGTTAGTACACCAAGTTATGAAACAAATAAAATTTCTTTAGGGATTAGTGATAATGAGTGGAATGAAATTGTTAATAATAAGAAAAAGCCACTATTTACTAGATTTTTGAGTAAATATACTCCTGGTTCTACAATGAAACCAATAGTTGCTGCTATTGGGCTTGATACTGACTCATTTACTGATACTGAAAACTTTGGAAAAAGTGTTAAGAGTTGGCAAAAGGATTCGTCTTGGAAAGATTTTTATGTTACTACATTAGAGGTGTATAATGGAGAGTCTAATTTAGAAAAAGCTTTAGTACATTCTGATAATGTGTATTTTGCAAAAGCTGCTTTAAAAATTGGTAAAAATTTGTTTAAACAAGAACTTGATAGATATGGGTTTAATAAACCTTTAAATTTTGAACAGAATACAGATATTTCTGTTTATGGAAATATTGATAGTGAAGCTAAATTAGCTGTTTCTGGATTTGGACAGGGAGAAATGGAAGTTAATCCTATATTTATGGTTAAAATATATTCTGCTTTTGCTAATAATGGAAATGCTGTAACTCCTTATATTTTACAAAAGGAAGGGAATGATCAAAATACTGTTAATAGCGTAAATTTAATTAAACCTCTTACTGCTAATAAGATAAAAAATGATTTAAAAAAAGTAATTGATGAAGGAACTGGAAAGTTGGCTAAGATTGATGGAAAAAATTTATATGGTAAGACAGGTACTGCAGAAATTAAAATGACTAAAGATGATAAATCTGGTGAAGAGATTGGTTGGTTTAATGTTTTTGATGATAATAAATTATTAATTGTTAATATGGTTGAAAATGCAAAGAAATTAAATGGTAGTAAATTTAGTGTAAAAAATTTAAGAGAAGTATTTGACAAGTATGTTATAATAAATAGTGTTAATTAATGAGGTGTTAATTAACAATTATTAGAAAAATAATAAAAGGTAGGTAAAAATGAAGAGTGTTATTCTAAATGTTGGTGGAATGACTTGTAGTGGTTGTTCTGCTGGACTTGAAAAATATTTGTCTAAACAGAATGGTATTGTTAGTGCAAGTGTTAATTTAGTTTTAGCTACAGTTAAGATAGAATATGATGAAACTATTTTAGATATTAATAAATTGAATAAGTTTATTAAAGAAGCTGGTTTTACATCATATGGTGAAGAATATAATAAAAATAAGAGAAAGCCTGAAAGATTAACTTTAATATTATATACATTTTTGACTATATTATTAATGTATATTTCTATGGGAAATATGTTTAAGCTTCCAATGTTAAGTGCTTTTGATATGCATCATAACCCAATTGTATATTCTATAAGTTTATCAGTTATTACTTTCTTATATTTTATATATGGCTTTGATATAATTAAAAGTGGTGTCAAAAATCTTATTAATAAGATGCCTAATATGGATTCATTAATTATGATTGGCGTTATAGTTAATTATTTGTATAGTTTATTTAATATGATTCTAGTGTTTAGGGGCAATATTAATGGATTACATCATTTATATTTTGAAGCTTCAGCAATGACTATATTGTTTGTTAAGATTGGTAGATTTATTGATAAAAGTAATAGGATTAAAGCCACTGATGCTGTAAAGGGGCTAGTTTCTGTTACACCTAAGAAAGCAATTAAATTAGTTAATGGTGAAGAGAAGACTGTAACAATTAATGAGATTTCAAAGAAAGATATTATCGTATGTAGACCTGGTGAAAAAATTGCAGTTGATGGTATTATTAGAAAAGGAAGAACAAATATTAATGAATCTTTAATTACTGGTGAAAGTAAACCTGTTCATAAAGAAGTTGGAGATGAAGTGGTTGCAGGTTCTATAAATTGTAATGGTTATATTGAGTATGAAGCTATAAGAATTGGTAGAGAGACGAATATTTCAAATATAGTAAAGATGGTTGTTGAAGCAACTAATAGTAAAACTGATATTCAAAGATTTGTTGATAAAGTAAGTGGAATATTTGTTCCTGCCATTTTTATAATAGCTATTTTAGCTGGAATTTTGAATTTTGTAGTAATAAAAGATGTTGCAAATGCTATTAATGTTTTTGTAACTGTTTTAGTTGTTGCATGTCCTTGTGCTCTTGGTATTGCTACGCCACTTGCAATGGTTGTTTCTATAGGAAAGTTGAGTAAAAATGGTATTTTTATAAAATCTAGTGAAAGTTTAGAGATTCTTAAAAATATAAAAAATGTTGTTTTTGATAAAACAGGTACTTTAACAAATGGAAAATTTAGTGTTGTTGATAAAAATATCAATGATGATAATATGGTAATTTTACAAAGTATTGAATTTAATTCAAAGCATCCAATTGCTCAAAGTATTTGTGAATATTCTGATTTTTCTAAGCTTAAAGTAGATAATTTTAGAGAAATTGAAGGATATGGTGTTCAAGCTGATATAGGTAATATCACATATTATGTTGGAAGTTCTAAATTTGTTAAAGAACAATGTGTTGATAATATTTATATTGAAGATGAAAAAAGGTTTTTGGATAAAGGTTATACAATTATTTATCTATTTACAAATGAAAAAGTTCTTGGAATCGTTGGATTAGCTGATACAGTGAAAGTTGGTGTTAAAGAGCTTATTACAAAATTAAAAAATATGAATAAGAATGTTTATATGCTAACTGGTGATAATGAAGCTTCTGCTGAAATCATTGCTAATGAAATTGGTATTGATAATGTAGAGAGTAATTTGACACCTAAACAAAAATTAGTTTATATAAGTAATTTGAATGAAAATACTAATTCAGTAATGATGGTTGGTGATGGAATTAATGATAGTCCTTCACTAAAAGCTGCAGCGATTGGTGTAAGTGTTGAAGGTGGAAGTGATATTAGTGCTGATTCTTCAGATATCATATTAATGAATTCTAATATGGAAATAATTTTATTATTATTGAAAGTCGGTAATAAAACTAATCGAATTATTAAGCAAAATTTATTTTGGGCAGTTTTTTATAATTGTTTAATGATAGTTGTTGCAACAGGTTTATTACCAATACATATTAATCCAATGATTGCTAGTATGGCAATGATGATGAGTAGTTTAATGGTTGTATTTAATAGTTTAAGATTATTATAGTAATTTATTTAAGTTTGACTATTGCAATTTGATGGCTAATATGCTATTATTATTAATAGTCAGTGAAAAATAAGCATAGGAGGTGCGAATAATGGCAAAGTGTGAGTTTTGCGAAAAGACAATGTCAACAGGAAATAGAATTAGTATTGCTCGTTCACATGTTAGTAGAAGAGCTTTGAGAACTTTTAAACCAAACTTAAGAACAGTTAAAGTTAATGTTGATGGTGAAAATAGAAAGATGACAGTATGCGCTAAATGCTTACGTTCATTCAAAAATGCAGCTAATGATTAATTAGGATATGATAGAGCACTATTTAGATAGTGTTCTTTTTTATTTGATAAAATTTTAATTGGTTAATAAATATGAAAATTATAAATTGATAATTGTTTGCTATTATGTTATTATTTATTGGTAGATTATTAAAAGTGAAGGATATATATGTTAAGTAAAATTGTAGAAATTAATGTTTGGCATGTAATTAGGAGAATTTTAGTTTCAATTACAATGTTGATTGCAATTATTTTCTTTATGCAAATTGCACCTGGATATGTTAAAGATCCTCCTAAAACGTCAAAAATTAGGATGATTTTAAATAATAATATTATAAGTAATTTAAAAAATGATATTATTTTTATTGATAATAAAACTTATTTATCTATTGATGATATTAGAAACTATTTTGATGAATTTTTAAAAGAAGAAAATAATCGTTTTATTACAACTTATGCTGGGAATACTGCAGTTATTTCTAAAAATAGTAATTCTGTTTATTTAAATGGTGAATATACTAATTTTTCTACACAACCTTTATATGATAAGGAAAATGCTAAGTATTATTTATCTCTTGATGATTTAAATAGAGTATATGATTATGATATGAGATATAATCCATATACTAAGGTGGTCATAATTGATACGAAATCTAAGAAATTGGTTAAAGCTAGAGCTAAAGATAATTTTGCAATAAAGTATAAGGCTACTAGATTATCAAAGACTGTTGATAAGATTATTAAAAATGATGAGCTTATAATTGTTCAAAATGAAAATAATCTTGATTATGAAGTAGATGGATGGATTAGAGTTAGGACTCCGAATGCTAAAATTGGCTATATTGATAAAAATGATATTATTGATCGAGTTGTAGCATGGGATGGTAATATTAAAAGTGATGATCCTGTTAGGGTAAGCTTTGCTTGGGAATATTATCCTGAAGGGAATAGCGCACCAATTAAATCAGGAAAAATTGAAGGAATAAATATTGTTTCTCCATCTTTTATAAGTGTGAAGTCTGATGGAACTGTTTATTCTAAAGGTGATGATAATGAAAAGAAGTATGTTGAATGGGCGCATAAGAATGGATATAAAGTTTATCCAACAGTTTCGAATATTTCTATTTCAAATATTAATGATAATACAAAGATTTTTGAGAGTTTTGAGACAAGGGAAAAGGTAATTAATCAAATTGTTGATAAATTAGTTGAAGAAAAAGTTGATGGAGTGTATGTTGATTTTGAAAAGATATTATTGTCTGATAAAGATAATTATACGAGATTTATAATTGAATTAGCTGCAGGTGTTAGAAAATATAATATGAAAATTTCAGTTGCTGTAACACCACCTGATGGTGCAGAAAATTGGTCGTTGTGTTATGATAGATATAATTTGGCTAAAGCAGTGGATTATATGGTATTTTTATCTTTTGATACACATGGGGTTCTTTCTCCTGTAAGTCTTTCATCTGCATATGAACTTGAAAATAATATTAATAAATTATTAAATAATGAAGTTGTGCCTGCTAATAAATTAGTTGTTTCATTACCTTTATATACAAGGCTTTGGTCTGAAACTAATGGTAAAGTTAGGAATAAAGTTGTTAATATGAAGAATATTGTGATTCCAGATAAAGTTGAAAGACAATGGGATGATGTTGCTAAACAGTATTATATTGAATATAAAACATATCAGACTGTTAATAAAATGTGGATTGAAGATGAAACTTCAATATCAAATAAACTTGATATTATTAATAAATATAAATTAAAGGGTGCAGGTTTTTGGGAACTTGGAAGAGAAAAGGCTGATCTTTGGAAGATTGTAGTTGATAAACTTAAATAAATTATATTAAATACGGAAGATAAATTTTTATTTGTCTTTCGTTTTTTTTTATTATATAAAGTGAGATTTATTTTTGTATATATTTAAGCTTTTATTTTAGTGTGATAATGAACATAAATAGTGAAAATATGGTGAAAATACTTGACATTATCTTTCAATTGGATTAATATAGACACATTGTTAATTAAAGTTCGCAGTGAGGAGTGATAAAAAATGGACAATGAAGAAGTAATTTTAACCCAAGAGGGATATGATAAAATTGAAGAAAATTTAGAAGAATTAAAGACTAAAGTTAGAGATGAAATTAGAGAAAGAATTAAAGTAGCTTTAAGTTATGGTGATTTATCAGAAAATTCAGAGTATGATGAAGCTAAAGCGGCTTTGGCAGAAAATGAAGATAAGATTGCTGAATTAGAAAATAAATTAAAGCATGCTAGAATTATTGATGAAAGTGAAATTGATACTAAAGTTGTTCAAATAGGTAATACAGTAAAAGTTCATGATATTGAATTTGATGAAGATGTAACATATACAATTGTTGGGTCAACAGAAGTTGATTTATTAAATAATAAAATTTCAAATGAATCACCTATTGGACAAGCACTTTTAGGAGCTAAAAAAGGTCAAGTTGTTGAAGCTAAAGCTCCAAATGGAATTATGAAGTTTAAAGTTTTATCTATTACTATATAGTAATGGCTAAGGAGATATTGGTTTTTTGCCGATATCTCTTTTATATTATAAAATTTGTGTATATTAATTTTATTAAAAGGTATTAATATTAGACTTCGAAAATATTGACATTTAGGCAATTAGAATATATTATTAATGCATAAGTTTGCATGTGATGTGAGGTGAAAATATGGAAGCATTTATGACTACTTCATCTATGGGAGGCGAGCTTATAAGCTTTAAAATAGATGGAATAGAAAAAATTCACCAAGGAGAAGAAGTAAAGGATGAGAATGGGAGAGTTTACTGGAAGAGACATGCTCCAGTGTTATTCCCAGTTGTAGGAAAGTTGAAAGGTGGTCATACAGTTATAAATGGTCGTACTTTTGAAATACCACAACATGGCTTTGCTAGAGATTTAAAATTTGAACCTATAACAAAATTGGATAATTTTCACTCATATAAATTAGTTAGTGATAAATACACATTAGTTAGATATCCATTTGAATTTGAGTTATATAATACTTATAGACAGGAAGAAAATAAACTGATTTTTATTTATAAAGTTATTAATACTGGTGATTCGCCAATGACTTTTGGTCTTGGGAGTCATCCCGCTTTTAAAATTGATAGTGATGATATTAAAAAAGAAAATTATTATTTGGAATTTAGTGAAGAAGAAGAAAATGCACATTTCTTATATTTAATAGATGGTTTGGTTGCTACTGAATATTCAAGGAATAAGCTGATTAATAATAAATATATTTTATTAAATGAGCATTCTTTTGATAATGATGCTTTGATAATAAAAGGAATACAACATAAAGAGGTTAGTTTAAAAAATAGAAGAACTGGTAAAACTATTTTAAAAATGAATTATGAAGGATGGCCATATTTAGGAATTTGGTCAAAACCAGGAGCTCCATTTTTATGTTTGGAACCGTGGTTTTCTACAGCTGATAGAATTAATAGGGCTAATGTTTTTAATAAAAATCCGGATTTAATTACATTACAGCCAAAAGAAGAGTTTGAAGCGAAATATAGAGTTGAATTTTTTTAATAGGAGTTGATTGTGAAAGTTTTAATGATGATAATTATAGCTGTTTCAGTTTGTGTTATTTATGATATAAGAAGTATTCTTAGTAAGAATTTTCCTAAACAGAATAATTCAACTGTTATAGGAATTGTGAGGATATTAGCACTTATAATTTCTTTAATATGTAGTGCTGTATATTATTTTATTTAATAAGGGAGGTTTATTTTGAGTAATAAGGGAAACAATGATGGAAAAAAGGTAAATAATAACGTAGAAATTAGTGTTAAAAAGAATGATAAAAAATTGGGAGAAGTGACAATTGATCCTAAATTGAAGTCAGAATTAATTGATGAGAATGTTGCAGAGTTTAAGAAAAAAGATTTAAATGCAAAGGAAAATTTGAAAAATAAAAAAGAAGAAGTTAAAAAAGATGTAAAATCTGAATCTTTAAATAAAAAAGATGTATCTAAGAATTCAAATGAAGATAACAAGTCTAAAAAAGATGTTAGTAAAGGTATTAAAGGAATTATTTTTGTTATATTTATATTCTTAATTCTTTTTGTTGTGTCTAAAGTTTTAAGCAATAATCAAGAAAGATTGTTAAATAAAGCTGTTAATGAATTAGCTTCAAAGAATGTTGTAACTACTAATTTTCATGATGAGAGAATTAATAATGTAGGTGAATACAAGATTGTTGCTGAGACTATTAAAGAATTTTTAGTTAAATATTCTGATCAAATGAAGGAAATTCAAAATGATTTACAACAAGAACAAGCAATTGTTTCAAATCTTTTGTCTGAAGCTAATTATAAGAATGATGCTCCTAACTTTGAGAATTCTCTAAAAATGTTAAATGATGCAAAAGCTAAATTTGATACTGATATTGAAAATATTAAGTTGTTAACTTCTGAAGAATCTATTATGAAATTAATAGAAAATAAAAAATTATCATCAGAATATGTTGAATTATATAAAAAATATTTCTTTTCTGAATCTACATTAAAAGAATTGCTTGCAAAAGATTCTAGTGTTTTATTAAATACTAAAAATACAGTAGATAGCACATATGATGGATTGAATAATATATTTGCATTTTTGGTTGCAAATCAAGGTAAATGGGAAGTAAGTAATGGAAATGTTGTTTTTGCAGATTTCTCTTTAATGGCTCAGTTCATTGCTTTAAAAACAAATATATAAAATTGTAATTTTATAGTAATATAAATGTAATATTTTATCATAAAGCTTGAAACATATGGAGTTCATAAGTTTGAAACGTGTTTGACTTTTTGACTAAATGCTTAAGTCATGGTATAATCAGCTCATCAAATGAAAAGTAGGTGATTTAATAATGATTTACCAAAATGATATTGCTAGTTTAAAATCTAACATTAATGAAAAAATTGGACAAAAGATAATTGTTAAAGGCTCTCTTGGTAGAAGTAAGTCATTTGAAAAAGAGGCAACTATAGAAAAGGCATATCCTAGTATTTTTGTTGTAAGGTATGATGAAAATGATAGAAGTGTTTCATATCAATATAAAGATGTTTTGACACGTAGTGTTGAAGTTGATGTGTTTGATGGTGAAGGATATAGTCCATTAGTTCCTCCAACTCAAAAAGGAATAAGAAAGTTAAGAACTTCATTATAAAGTTTGTATCCCAGATGTCATTGCATTTGGGATATTTTTTTCACTATTATAGAAAAATGAATTAGAAGATAACAAAGGAGAAAAAATGAATGATAATACAAAAAAAGCATTAATGAGATTGTTAGCGATATTAATTGTTTTTATAATTTCTTATGCTTATAATAAAATTTTTGTGAGTGGTAATTCGAATAATTCGAAGAAAATAAATTTAAATGATAATATTAATAATTCTAAATTTACAGATGTTGATTTTAATAATGATGATTTAAATATTTTATTTATGTATGTTGGGCAGGCAGATTCAACTTTTATTAAATATAAAGATAAAACAATGTTAATTGATGCTGGTAATAATGAAGATGGGAATAATATTGTTAAGTTTTTAAAAAGTAAAGGGATTAATAGGTTGGATTATATTGTTGGAACTCATTATGATGAAGATCATATTGGTGGACTTGATGATATAATAAATAATTTCGATATTGGTAAGTTTTATTTATCAAATGGTGGTGAACTTGGTCCTAATTATTATAATTTAGAAAAAGCAGCAAAGAAAAGAAATTTAACTATCACCATTCCTAAAGTGGGAGATAAAATTGATTTTGGTGATGTAGATATGGAAGTTATGGCAGCTTCTAAATTTGATGGTAAAAATGATAATAATGCTTCAATAGTTATTCAAGCTAAATATGGTAGTCGTAGATATTTATTTATGGGTGATCTTGAGAAACAGGAAGAAGCAAAGCGTAAATGGAATGAGGTTGATGTTTTGAAGGCAGGACATCATGGTTCTAATACAAGTAGTACTCAAGAATTTTTAAATCAAGTTAAGCCTAAATATGTTTTTGTGTCTGCTGGTAAAAATAATAAATACAGACTTCCAAATGTTAAAGCTATGGAGAGAATTGAAAAGACGGGGGCTAAAATTTTTAGAACTGATGTTAATGAATCATCTTTTTGGCTTACATCAAATGGTAATGATATTGATATAAAAGAAGTTTCAATTAATCTTGATGGAAATGGAGGAAAGTAGTATGTTTAATTTTTTTAAATTTCTTAAAAGGAAAAAGGAAGTTAAGTTTGAAGTTGAAGGTGAAGTCTATAAAATTGATGAAATTGGTGATGATGACAAATATGTGTTTTTGACTAGAGAAAGTGATGGTTCGGATAAACAAGTATTTGATATTTCAGATGAACTTTATAATCAAATTTTAGATGATGGAAGTATTGAATATCTTGTTTATAAAAATGGTAAATTTAGAGTTAAATAGAGTTGAGGAGTTAATATGGGAAAATATATGATTTTTGTTATAGTGATAGTAATACTTACAATTATTACTATGGTTCAATTTACTAGGGAAAAGAAGGATAATATTCAAAATAATAATATGAATGGCAGCAATAATGGAATGAATAGCTCTAATAATAATATTACTACAAGTTCATATAGTGGAAAATTTTATATGCCTATAGAAGATGTTTTTAAGATTACATCTAAAGGCGTTGTTCTTACAGGAAAGATTGAAAAAGGTATTTTAAGATTGGGCGATAAAGTTGAAGTTCTTTTAGATGATAATAGAAAGATTCAGACAACAGTGTTAGGTATTGAAACGCTTACTAAACTTAAGGAGGTTGCCTATGCTGGTGATAATGTAGGGATATTAATTGGTGAGCAAGATAAAGAAAAGAATGTTAAATATGTAGCTGTACAGAGTGTTAGTGAGTAAAAAGAAAAGATGTAGAAATTGATCTACATCTTTTTATTATTTTGCGTTTTTAGCGATTGTGCAGATGTCTGCGAATGCTTTTTCATCTGTGATAGCTAATTCTGCTAACATTTTTCTGTTTACGATAACATTTGCTTTCTTTAATCCGTTGATTAAGTTGCTGTATGTTAATCCATTAATTCTTGCACCTGCGTTAATTCTTGTAATCCATAATCTTCTGAAATTACTTTTTCTATCTTTTCTTCCTACGAATGCGTAGTTTCCAGATTTCATAACTGCTTGTTTTGCTTGTCTGAATCTGTAACCTTTAGCACCATAATATCCTTTAGCTCTTTTTAAGATTTTTTTATGTTTTTTTCTTGTGATAATTCCTGTTTTTACTCTTGCCATTATAATTCTCCTTTCAATTTAATATTAGTTTCCGTATGGTAACATTTTAGCTACGTTCTTTTCAAATGTTTTTGAAACATAAGCGTCTTGAACTTTACCACTTGTTCTTTGTCTATTTGTTTTATTTCCTAATAAATGTCTTCTGTTTGCTTTTGTTCTTTTTACTTTACCAGTAGCAGTGTATTTATATCTTTTTGATGCTGCTTTGTTTGTTTTTAATTTTGGCATTTTATAATCCTCCTTGTTTATTTTAATTTATTTTAATATTAACCTTTTTTAGTTAATATTATGAACATATTTTTCCCTTCCATGATAGGACGTTTTTCTGTGTTTGCAATGTCTCCTAAGGCTTCAATGAATTTGTTTAATAATTCTTCACCTTGGTTTTTGTAATTCATTTCTCTACCACGAAATCTAACTGTTATTTTTAGTTTATTACCATCTTCAAGAAATTTTCTAGCATTTTTTGCTTTGAATTCAAAATCATGTGTATCAGTGTTTGGTGTTACTCTGATTTCTTTCATTTCAAAACTTTTTTGTTTTTTTCTAGCTTCTTTTTCTTTTTTTGATTGTTCAAATTTATATTTTCCATAGTTCATCATTTTGCAAACTTTTGGATTATTTGATGAAACTAAAACTAAGTCTAAATTCCTTTCATAAGCTAAATTTAGTGCATCATGTAATTGCATTTCTCCTAATTTTTCATTGTTTTCATCGATTACTTGAACTTTGTCAGCTCTAATTTGATCATTAATTGGTAAATCTTGTTTTATGTTAAAACACCTCCTAAAAATATTATAAAATTAAAAAAGATTGGACGAATCCAATCTACTTCTCATTATAAATACAGATATAATATATGTTTTAAACATATTGATATATTTTAATATTTATAGACCTTTTCCTAAAAGTGAAGGTGAGAAGCAAACTTCTTCTTTAATAACTTTGTTTAGTTTACTATAAAAAGATTGAAATGTCAATATTTTGGAATAATTTATTTGTAGGGAAGTATATTTTTTGGATGATAAAATACAATTTAGTTGACATATTACTTGAAACGTTGTAAACTTAGAGTATTGAAGATTATGGTTTTTTCAATACGAAAATTGAGAGGACCTGGGTCCTCTCTTAGATTTAAGGAGGATTTATGGTGAAGCAATCTTATGTTGCTATTGGTCGAAAAGTGCCATATGTAGGAAGTAGCCAGAGTTTGTGGCGTTTTGAGAGTGACTTTGGTCACTTTTTCCCGGCGCCAGTGGTGACATCTACTGTAGAAAAGGTAGAGCAGCTGGCGGGAAACATGTTTTGCGTCGAAACACGGAACAGTACATATTATATCCAAGTAATAACAGCTTGGTCGAATATGTATGTAGCATTTGCAGATTATATCCCACAAATCGGGCAAAGGATGAGATGTATTGTTATAAGGGACTTTGGAAAAGGGCTTGAAGTCTTAAGAATTAATACATCTAAGGTAAAGAAAATAGAAGAGATTGGCTCAATTTTTAGGGTTGAGACCAAAAACTCAATCTATTATGTACAATGCTGAAATAAAAAGATATTCTTTTTCCCACGATTGTGGGTTTTTTCTTTTTTTATATTGACATATGTGGAAAAATATTATATTATAATATAGCGTTAAAGAAATATGACCTTTTAAAGCGATTCCCCGGTTGGTTTTGAAGGTTTCATATAGATAATTTTTATAGATAATGAAATGGAGGATATATTACCATGAATAATACTACTTATAGTGTTAAGAAAAATGAAATTAATAGAAAATGGTATATTATTGATGCTGCAAACAAACCTTTAGGTAGAGTTGCTTCAGAAGCTGCAAAATTATTGAGAGGAAAACATAAACCAACTTTTACACCTAATATGGATTGTGGTGATTATGTAATAGTTTTAAATTGCAAAGAAGCTGTATTAACAGGTCATAAATTAAATCAAAAAGTATATACAAGATTTACAGGATATATTGGAAACATGAAGAAAGTTTTAGCTAAAGATATGATGGCTAAAAGACCAACAAATGCTATGATGATTGCTGTAAAAGGTATGTTACCACACAACAGTCTTGGTAGACAAATGTTAAAGAAATTAAGAGTATATGAAGGTAATGAACATGAAAATATGGCTCAAAAACCTGAAGTATGGAAATTTTAGTAGGAGGATCATAGATAATGGCTAAATCTAAAGCAGTTGAATATTTAGGAACAGGTAGAAGAAAAAGTTCTATCGCTAGAGTAAGATTAACTGAAGGAAATGGAAAATTCATTGTTAATGGAAAAACATTAGAAGAGTATTTTGGTGTTGAAACATTAAGAGTTATTGCTAGACAACCATTAACAGTTACAGATACTTTATCAAAGTATGATGTTAGAGTTAAAGTTGTTGGTGGTGGATTATCAGGACAAGCTGGTGCAGTTCGTCATGGTATTGCAAGAGCTTTAAATGTTGCAAATGAAGAAGAATTCAGACCATCATTAAAATCAAATGGTTTCTTAACAAGAGATTCAAGAAGAAAAGAAAGAAAGAAATATGGATTGAAGAAAGCTCGTAAAGCTCCTCAATTCAGTAAGAGATAATATATTTTTAAACTCGCTGTTATGGCGGGTTTTTTTATTGTTAAATTATAATAAAAGTGCTATAATTGCAATATAGGAGGTTGAGTTATGAGAGAATTAGGATTAAATAGTGGGATTTTGATTGGAATTGTTATTGTATGGATTTTATTAATTTCTATTAAACAAATTGATGAATATCAGAGGGGAATTTTATTTTCATTTGGTAAATTTTCTAGAATTTTAAAGCCAGGCTGGCATATTGTTTTGCCTATAATTAATAGAGTTGTAAAGGTTGATATCAGAACAAAGACAGTTGATGTTCCAGAACAAGAAGCTATTACAAGAGATAATGTTTCGATTAGAATTAATGCAGTTTTATATTATAAGATTTTTGATGCATCTAAAGCTGTAATTTCTGTTGAAAATTATAATTATGCTGTTAGTCAATTGGCTCAGACTACAATGAGAAATGTTGTTGGTTCTGTTACACTTGATGAATTATTATCTGAAAGAGATAAACTTAGTACTCAAATTTGTCAGATAGTTGATGAAGCTACAGATCCTTGGGGAATTAAAGTTGAAAATGTTGAACTTAAAGATATTGCATTACCTGAAGAATTGAAGAGAGTTATTTCTAGAGTAGCTGAGGCAGAAAGAGAAAAACAAGCTGTTATTACTAAATCACAAGGTGAGGTGGAAGCTTCTGAGAACTTGGCGAGAGCTGCAGAGGTTATGGGAAATACTCCTGGTGCATTGCATTTAAGAACTTTAGCTACGTTAAATGATTTGAGTAGTGATCAATCTAATACAGTTATTTTTGCATTACCTGTTGAAGCTTTGGAAGCAATGAAAGGTTTATCTAATATAGGAAAAAAATAAGATAATGATTTAGATCTTGAGGGATATTCAGTAATATGAATATCTCTTTTATTATCTAAAACTTTATTGTTAAATGATTTATTATTATGTTATAATAGAACATAAGTTTTGTTAAGGAGATATATAATGATTGGATTTTTAAGAGGAGCTGTTGAATTTAAAGCTAATAATTATATTTTGATAAATGTTAGTGGTGTTGGTTATAAAGTGTTTATGCCTGTTGAGAGTATTAAAAATTTAGAAATGAATTCTAATGTTAAAATTTTTACATATACAAGGGTATCACAGGATGATATTAGTTTGTTTGGCTTTTTAACTAATGAAGAATTGATGACTTTTGAACTATTGATAAGTGTTGGAGGAATTGGAGCAAAGTCTGCTGTAAATATTTTATCAAATATAGAGCCTACTGAATTTGCATTGGCTGTTATTACTGATGATGTGACTACATTGAAGAAATTACCTGGTATTGGTCCAAAGACTGCACAAAGAATAATTCTAGAACTTAAAGATAAGATTAAAACAGAGAATGCTGTTATTGCTACTGAAGCCGTAGTAGTTAAACATAAATTTAATCAAAATGAACTTGATGCAATGGATGCTCTTCAAGTTCTTGGATTTAATAGGAAGGATATTGAAAACATTATGGAAGGTTATGAATCGACTGGAAAGAGTGTTGAAGATATTATTAGAGAACAATTGGTTAAGCTTAGTAAATAGGAGGGATTTAATTGGATTTTAGTGAACCATTATCATATCGTATGATGCCGACAAATCTTAATGAGTATGTGGGACAGGAGCATATTTTAGCAAAAGATAAAATCTTATATAGAACTATTAAGGCTGATAGATTATCAAGTATTATATTATGGGGGCCACCTGGTTGTGGGAAAACATCTCTTGCGAAAGTTATTAGTAATACTACGAAATATAAATTTGTAAAATTAAATGCAGTCACTGCTGGTGTTAGTGATATTAAAAATGCGATTGAAGATAGTAATGTTAGTATGTTTAATATGAGTGGAAAAGTAGTGCTTTTTATTGATGAAATTCATAGATTTAATAAATTACAACAAGATGCTTTGTTACCATATGTTGAAAATGGAAAAGTTATATTAATTGGTGCAACTACTGAAAATCCATATTTTGAAGTTAATAAAGCTTTGATTTCAAGAAGTATGGTTTTTCAATTACATCAATTATCAAATGATAATGTTTTTAATGTTTTGAAAAGGGCTCTTATATCTGAAAAAGGTCTTTCTAGTTTTAATGTTGAAATTAGTGATGAAACGCTTAAGAAAATGGCTATTAGTTCTAATGGTGATGTTAGAACAGCATTAAATGCTTTGGAAATTGCAGTTTTGACTACTGCGCCAGATGCAACTGGAGTTATTAAAATAACTGATGAAATTGCTAAAGAATGTGTTGTTGATAATAAGATTATGTTTGATAAGGATGGGGATTCTCATTATGATAATATAAGTGCTTTTATAAAATCAATGAGAGGTAGTGATCCTGATGCTACAGTGTTTTATTTAGCAAGAGCTATTTATGCTGGTGAAGATCCTATATTTTTGGCGAGAAGAATTTGTATATTGGCTGCAGAAGATATTGGAATGGCTGATCCTATGGCTTTGGTTGTTGCTAATTCTGCTCTTCAAGTTGTTAAGGCTATTGGAATGCCTGAGGGAAGAATTGTACTTTCGGAAGCTGCAGTGTATATGGCTAATGCACCTAAATCAAATGCTAGCTACAATGCTATTAATAGTGCACTTAGTGATGTGGAAAATGTTGATACTGGAATTATACCAATGCATATTAGAAATGCTCCTGTGAAGGGGATGGAAAAAGAAGGATATCATGTTGGATATAAATATCCTCATGATTATAAGAATCATTTAGTTGATCAGCAATACTTGCCTGATAAGATTAAAGATACTAAGTATTATATTCCTGATGAAAATTGTATTAGAAGTTTTAAAGATAATTTAGAAAATAAAACAACTCAAGATAATTGATATCTTGAGTTGTTTGTTATTATTTATTAGTGTTTTCGTTGTTTGTATTTGATTTACCGTCTTTTAACATTTCTGTCATTGCTCCTAATCCTGCAAGAGGTTTTGTTGCTTCGAAAGGTATAAATACTTTATTTGCTTCACCATTTGCAACATTTGATAATGTTTCAAGTGATTTTAATTGTATTACTTTGTCTGTAGGATTTGCATCTACCATTGCACCATATACCAATTTTACTTCTTCTGCTTTTGCTGCTGCTACTTTTTTGATTGCTTCAGCTTCACCATTTGCTTTTCTAATTTGTGCTTCTCTATCAGCATCTGCATGTAGAATTGCTGCTTCTTTTTCACCTTGTGCTTTAAGGATGGCTGCTTGTCTTTCACCTTCTGCTTGAAGAATTGATGCTCTTTTAGTTCTTTCAGCATTTATTTGTTTTTCCATGGCTTCTTTAATATCCGGTGGTGGAGTAATATCTTGAACTTCAATTCTATCAATTGAACAGCCCCATTTTGTTGTTGCTTCATCTAGCATTGATTGTAATTTTCCATTTATTGTATCTCTTGAAGCAAATGTTGCTTCTAAATCCATTTTACCAACGATATCTCTTATTGATGTTACTGATAAGTATTCAATACCATTTTTTAGGTTTTGAATTTCATATACAGCTTTTGCTGGATCTTTAATTTTATAGAAAACAACAGTATTGATTGTAATTGTAACATTGTCTTTTGTTATTACTTCTTGTGGAGCAATATCCAATGTTTGTTGTTTTAAACTTACAATGCTTCTTACGTGGTCTACAAATGGAATAATTATTGTTAAACCTGCGTCTGCAACTTTATGGAATTTACCTAATCTTTCAATGATATATACTTCGGATTGTCTAACTATTTTAACACTTGTAAATAAAAATAATAAGATAATTCCTATGATAATAATAGCTGGTATCATAATTCCCTCCTAAATTCGTTATATGTGTATATTATAGCATATAATATGTAAAAAATAAATACATAATCTTGCAAAAGATTGTACTGTAACTTATAATATTATGTGTTTTGGAGGAGATATGAATAAAAAGAGAATTTTGTTTTTTATTATGATGATTGGAATGATGATGTTGATATTTTTCTTTTCTAGTCAGAATGGTGATGAATCATCTGCTATGAGTAGTGGAGTGTTTTATAAATTGAAAGAGAGTTTTAATATTAAAATTGATATTGCAATTATTAGAAAACTTGCTCATTTAACAGAATATCTATTTCTTGGAGTTACAACATTATTATATGTAGAAACTTTTAAGATTAGTGATGAAAAATCAATGGCAATCGCTACAGTGATATGTGCTTTGTATGCATCTAGTGATGAATTTCATCAGTCGTTTATTGCTAATAGGGATGGTAGATTTGGCGATGTGTTGATTGATTCAATTGGGGCAATGATTGGGATTACAATTACTATGTTAATATTGTTGATTATAAGAATGAAAAATGACAAAAAGATTACAATTTAACATTTGAATTAAGAATGAAGGTAATATTTTTTATTCAATTGATATTAAGCGAAAAATATTATAAAATTCATTAGAAATGATATTTTAGGAGGATTGGACCATGGCATCTACAATGAATCCATTGGAGAGAAAAGCGAGAGCGTCATTTATTAAAGGATTTTTTATTGCATTATTGATAGGAATATTAATAATAGCGTTTTTAGCATTACAGTTATTTAATAAAATAACTGCAGAAAAGAAGAGAATATCTTCTCAAAAGACTGTTTTAGTTTTGAAGAAAAATGTAACATCTGGAGAAATATTGACTAGTAACATGCTTACAACTTTGAAAGTTGATGCAGAAATGGCTCCAGTAGGTTCTGTTGATTCTGTTTCTAAATTTAATAAGTTTATGGTTGCTGATTTAAATGGTAATGAAATTACAACATTGGCGGATGGAACAAAGGCTATTACAGTTAATGGACAACAATATCCTTTAACAAAGGATGCAAATGGTGATTATACTTATGTAATGAATGGACAAGCTGTAAAAGTTGCTTTTGGTGAATCAACTTATGTTGCTAAAATTTCTTTAGGAAAAGGTACACCAATTATACCTGATATGGTTACAGTAATTAGTGAACAAGCTACTAATGATTTAAGAGAGCAAGAATATAACATGATTGCTTTACCATCTGATTTAAAAACTGATGATACAGTTGATGTTAGATTAAGATTACCTAATGGTGCTGATTATGTTGTTTTATCAAAGAAGAAGGTTAAAGTACCAACAGCTGGTGGAAATCAATCTTATTCAACAGTTTCTTTAGATTTAAATGAAACAGAAATAATAACAATGAGTGCTGCTATTATTGATTCATATAAAATACAAGGTAGTAAACTTTATATAAATAAGTACACTGATCCAGGATTGCAGAAAGCTTCAAAGGCTACATACATTCCATCTGAAGATGCATTAAGAGTTATTGATAAAGATCCAAATCAATTAGCTAAAGCTAAAGCTGCTTTAATTGAATTATATCAATCAAGTTCAGAATTTAGAAAACAAATTGATAGTTCATATGCTGGTACAGAAAAGACAGCAATTGATGCTCAAGTATCTTCTGGAACAACATCTGAAATTAATACTCAAATTAATTTAAGAAAATCAATTTCAGACGGAAAATAAAATATATGGTTTATAGGTTCCATTCAAAAACCTAAATATTTTTAATAGGAAGTTAATTTGGAACAAATAGGATTTTTAGGAGCTTATGATAAAAAAGATTTATTGATTAATGTGGCAACAGTTCTTACTAGTGCTGGTAAATCGGTTTTAATTGTGGACGCAACATCTGTTCAAAGAATGAGATATGTTGTTCCAAATATTAGTACTAATCAGAGTTTTTCATATGTTAGTGAATATGCAAAAATAGATGTTGCTTTGGGATTTATGACATTAAATAATGTTGCACAATATTTAAGAAGGAATTTGGATTATGATTATATTTTGATTGATTCGGATAATCCACAAACTATGAATTCTTTTGGGATTCAGGGAATGAAAAAAATATTTTTTGTTACTTCTTATGAACAATATGATATGCTTAAGGGCGCTGAACTTTTGAGATTTGTTCAGATGCCAATTGAAGTTGTTAAAGTTATTTCTACAACTAATATGAATGATGCAGAAGATAAATTGCTTAATTCTAAAGTTACTAATTCTAATATTAAATGGAGTAATAGTAGAGTAGAATTTAGTGACTTGGATGTTGATAGGAGGGCTATTTTAAAGAATCAATTTAGCAAACAAATTACGTTTAAATCTTTTTCTAAAGATTATAAACAATGGTTAGAATATTTAGTTAATATAATTACGGATAATACAATTGATTCTAATAGGATTATAAAGAGGATATAGAAAGGAAAGTATAATGCCAATTATTAGTTTTGTTAATAGAGACATTAGAGAAACTGGTCAAAGTTTATCAGTAGCAGCTGTTGCAGCTGTAATGGCAATTGAGCATAATTATAGAGTAATTGTAATTTCTACTGATTTTAATGATAAAACTTTGGAAAATAGTTTTTATAATTCAAAACAGACTTCTGCTGTTACGTCTTTTTTAAAAAATACTATTACGACTGATATTTCGAATGGTGCAGAGGGATTGATTAGGGCTTTTGCTAGTAATAGGGCTTCTGCAGATATGATTAAAAGTTATACTAAACCAATTTTAAAGGATCGTTTAGATGTTTTGCCAGGACTAAAAACTACTGATTATAAAACATTTGTTAATATGGCAAATTATTTTTCTCAAATTGCTGATGTTGCGAATGCATCATATGATATGGTTATTGTTGATGTTTCACAGGAGATTCCGAATGATGTTCAAATGAGAATTTTGAATATTTCAGATTTGGTGTTAGTTGGTGTTAATCAGTCTTTAGCTGCTGTTAATAATTTTTTAAAATTAAAAACAGTTGAACCTTTTTTTCAAAAAAGTAATGTTGTTATTGAAATTGGTAAATATAATCCATATTCAAAATATAGTGCTAAAAATATAGGTAGAATTTTAAGAGAAAAAAATATTCCATGGATTGTTCCATATAATATTAATTTTTCTGACCATGCTTCTGAAGGAAAAATAATTGATTATTTATTAGGTGCAAAAATGCTTAATGATCCAAATAATCAAGATTATAGTTTTTATACATCAGTTGCTGGTGTTGCAGATTCTATTGATTATAAATTAAAAGAGTTGCAGTATTTAAAATAGGAGGGAGTTAAAGTATGCCTTTGAATATTATAATTTCAATTGCAATAGTTGCGATTGTAGTTGCTCTAATTTATAAAAAATTAAAAAACAATCAAAATGCTAAAGTTGTTGAAGATGTTGTAGTTGACGATAAAACATATACTTTAGAAAAGATGATTGATTATATAAAAAGAAAAATGGATGAAATTACTAAAGTCAATTTATATGATTTGGGACTTTCTGAAGAAGAGCTAAAAAGAAGAAAAAATAAGAAGTACGAATTGAAGAAGGCTTTAAAAGGATGTACATATGGTGATGTTAATGATAAAAAGTATGTTAAACAATTAATATATGATTTGTTATTAAATGATTATGGTGTTGATGAGACAAATATATCGAAAGCTATTCCTTTTGATATTGCTTCATTATTAACTCCTCAAGATAAGTTTGATATTATTATTTATATGTATAAAAAAGAATTTGGATATGAAGCTATGTCCAAATTAATTAAGAAATATAAGTTAGCTGAACTTAAATATACTGCAGGTGATGCTAAACCTTCATATGTTATTTTACCTGAAGAAATTTCTGCTATTTATGCTAAAGAAAATTTCATGTTATCTCTTGAAGATAAGTTAATGGTTGTTGTTCAAAGAATTTATCAACAATATAAAGGTTATAGCTCTATTGATGAGATTAGAGATATGAATATCGATGGTATTTCTGGAGGTATCTCTGGTTTACCTGAAAGCTTTTTGAGCCAAGCTGCTCAAACTGATGCAAATGTTGTTAATAATGTTTTGGATCATAAGATTCCAAGAGCTTGTGACAGTATTTGGATTATGTTCTCTGGTAAATCTATTCGTTTAGCTTTCTTATCTTTTGGTAGTGAATCTGAACTTAAGAGAGTGTGTCAAAATATTTATAAATACAATAACCCTGGTCAGTTATCTGATACTAATGGTTATAAGATTAATGAAATGAAGGATGGTTCTCGTGTTGTTGTTGTTAGACCAACATTCTCAGAAACATGGGGATTCTTTATTAGAAAGTTTGATGTTCAAAGAGCAAGTCTTGAACAATTAATTAAGGATGAAGGAAAAGAAGAAGCTATTGATTTAATGAGGTTTATTGTTAAAGGTGCTAGAATTATTGCTCTAACTGGTGAGCAGGGTACTGGTAAAACAACTATGCTTATGGCTATGATCGAAAATATTTATGAAACATTAAATATTCGTGTTCAGGAAACTGCATTCGAGCTTCACTTAAGAAAGATTTATCCTACAAGAAATATTTTGTCTTTTAGAGAGACAGAAACAGTATCTGGACAAGAGGGTCTTGATGTTCAGAAAAAGACTGATGGTAGTGTTAATATCATTGGTGAGGTTGCGACTGACCCTGTTGCATCTTGGATGATTCAGGCTGCGCAAGTTGCTTCTAAATTTACATTGTTTACTCACCATGCTAAGACTTTCCCTGATTTAGTAACAGCACTTCGTAACTCAATGCTTAGAACTGGTGTTTTTAAAAATGAGCTTGTTGCTGAAGAGCAGGTTGTTTCAGTACTTAATTTTAATGTACATTTAGTTAAAGATTTTAGAGGTAATCGTTATATTCAGAGGATTACAGAATGTATACCAGTTATTGATAAAAATGATTATAATTATAATAGTAGAAATGAGACTACACTAGAAGGAAAATTAGATACTTTTATTGAGAACTCTACTAAATATTTTGCTAAAGAGACAAATAAAGAGCTTTATAAATATCAAAATATTCTTGAACATCAAGATGGCAAATTTGTTTTAACTAATAAAATTACTGATAAAAATATTGGTGAAATGATTATAAACATGGATGAACAAGATTCTGCTGCATTTAGAGAGTTTGTTAAAGTTCATTGGAATTGTGTGTTTAATGAAAGAGGCGAAAGATTAGCTTAAAATAATTATGGGAGGTGTGGCTTTTGGAATCTAATGTTCTTTATATTATAATGGGAATTACAGTTGGTTTGCTTGCAATTATCGTAGTTGCTTATTTAATGCTTCGCAAGAAAATGCAAAATTCTGATGTTAAGAGAATTAATAGTTTAATAAATGATACTAAAGAAAAAAAATATTCAATGGATGTTTTTTATCAAAAGTTATATATTAAATTTCAAAAGGCTCCCTTTATAAAAAGATATTTATACAAAATTAGAAGAAGACTTGAGATTAACAATCTTGATGATGAATATTTGACTAGAATGCAGACTGCTAAAATTATTTTTAGAGCAGTTATTCTTGTTACTTTATTAACAATTGGTGTTGTAGTTGTTACACACAATAACTTGTTGTTAATGGGGATTATTTTAATTTTTGAATTATTTATTATTGATACATTGACTGATAGTATGGTTGATAAAATTGATAATAATTTATTATTACAACAAATTGATTTTTTTGCTGCTTTGAGACACTCATATCATGAAACTAATATGGTTGGTGAAGCAATTTATGTTACAGCTCAAGATACTGATGCTGTTGAAGTTTCAAGACAGGCAGAAAAAATATTTGAAATATTAAATTCTTCTGATCCAGAAACAGAACTTGAGAAGTATTATGATGTTGCTCCAAATAATTATTTGAAGGAATTTGCTGGAATTTCATTTTTAACTCAAGAGTTTGGTGATAGAAAAGTAAATGGTGAATCTTTATATTTAAAAAACCTTGAGAATATTACTCAAGAAATGCAACTTGAAATTTTAAAGAGAGATAAACTTGATTATACATTTAAGAGTATTTCAGTTATTTCTATTGTTCCTGTATTATTTTTAGAGCCTCTTAAAAATTGGGCTACGAATAATTTCGGTTTTACAGTTGCGTTTTATGAGGGTAAAAGTGGTATGCTTGTACAGCTTGGCGTAATTTTGCTTACAATCATTTCTTATATTCTTATTCGTAAATTGAAAGATAATGGTTCTGTTAAAAGAGTTGAAGATACTCAGAACCCATGGCAAGAAAAGTTATATAAGAAAAAATTAGTGAAAAAAGTTGTTGATTTGTTTATGCCTAAACAACATACTGCACAAGAGAGAAAAGAAAAGAAATTATTGCAGGATGCAGCTTCTAAACAAAAGTTACATTGGCTTTATGTTTCAAGGTTAACTATGTCTATACTTGCTTTTATAGGTGCAGTTATTACAATTATAGCATTACATGCTATTCAAGTTAATTTTCAATATACTAATCCTACATCTGATTATGATTTGATTGGTACTTCAGAGGGTAGTGAGCTTAAAAAAGCTAAGGCTACCACAGAAAGACAGAATAAAGTTCTTGATAAGTTAAAAGGACCTGGAAGAAATATTACTGATAAAGAAATTAAAAAAGTTATGTCTAAGATTAAAGACTATGATGATAAATCTGATACTGATATAAAGAAAGAAATAAAACAAATTAGAAAGAAACTCGATGTTATTAATAAAGAATATATTTCATGGGTTGAAGTCTTGATTGCTTTTGTTGTCGGATATTTAGGTTATATGGCTCCATATTTAATTATAAAATTCCAAGTTAAATTGAGAGTTATGGAAATGGAAGATGAAGTAATGCAGTATCAAGTTATTATATTGATGCTTATGAGACTTGAGAGAGTTGACGTTGAAATGATTTTAGAGTGGCTTGATAGATATGCAGATATATTTAAGGAACAAATTAGTAAATGTTTAAATAACTATGAATCAGGTGCTTATGAAGCTTTGGAGGAAATGAAAGAAGAGGTTACTTATCAAGAGTTTATAAGAATTATTGAGAGTTTACAATCTGCAGTTGAAAAAGTTCCTATTAAAGAAGCTTTTGAAGAGCTTGAATCTGATAGAGATTATTATAGAGATAAAAGAAAAGAAACTAATGCTAGGTTAATTGACAAAAAAGGTAGAATTGGTAAAGCAGTTGGATTTGCACCAATGGTTGTTATGTTTGTTGGATATTTGATATTCCCATTAATGTATATTGGTATGACAAGTATGTCAAGTGTATTTACATCTTTACAAGAATAGTTTTGAAAGGATATTGTTTTGGAAAATTCAAGTTTAGCTTTAAGAATTGCTGGTGGAGTTTTAATTTCAATGCTTATAATTTCTTTAGTTGTTGTATCTTGGAATAGATTTTCTAAGGTGCAAAAGGAAAAAGCTAAGTCTGATGAAATTAAATCTATTAGTGATTTTAATAAAGAGTTTGAATCATATAATAAAGATATTGTTAGAGGATATGAGTTAGTTTCTTTAGCTAATTTAGCAAATGATACTAATAAAAAATATTCTGAAGATGATGGATTTAAAAAATTTAATGTTTATATTTCTATGAAAAATACTGATGCAGCTTTGTCATCAAGTGGTAGTGGAACGGAAATAAGATATAATAATAAAAAGTATTTTGATTTTACTGATTTTGCTAATAATATCTGGCCTGGATTGTCTAATGGTGACAAAAAGGCTATAAAAGATTTATATTTTAGATGTGTTGATGTTAAGTATGATAAAGTTTCTGGAAGAATAATTACTTTATATTTTAATGAAATAACAAAAGTGGAAGATTAATTTCTGGAGGAATGAATGGAAAATACATCAAAGGCTTTAATAATGGCTGGTGAAACTTTAATTGCAATATTGGTAATTGGATTATTTGTTACTATTAATACTTTATTTGGTAGATTTTCTAGAAATATGAATAAACAGCTAGAATCATCTAATATATCAATTAAAAATTCAGTGTTTATGGGTTATGAAGGAAGAGTAAATATTTTAGTAACTGAAGTAGCTTCTATTATTAATTATGCTAAGAAGTTAAATGATGAAAATGGATTGAAAAATGCAGAGGGAAAGTTAACTTACCAAATTTATAATTCTCCTGGTTTTGTTAAAGTATATATTGATGGTGTTGATTATTTTGCAAAATATATTAATTCAAATAGATATTCTGATGCATCTTTATTTAAGGAAGATTTAAATAAATATATGCAAGATAATAATACGAAGATATATATGGTAGGTGCTCGAATTAGTGGATTTGGTGAAAAAAATGTTGATGGTAAGATTCAACATATTGTTTATAAAAGGCTTGTTCCAGATTCTATATTGGTTCATAAAGATACAGCATTGGTTAATGGAATAAAAATTGATAGTGTTCCAGATAATTTTATTGATAGATATAATTTTAAAACTCTTAATGATTTTAATGATTTTGAAGTACAATAGTAATAAATAAATTTATATAAATACACCTTGTTTAAGAATTACAATAAATTGTGTTCTAATTAAGCTAGGTGTATTTTTGTATGAAATTTATTAGAGAGTTATGAAAATTTTAAAAATATTGTTTATTTTTAGAAATTATGTTATAATGATTTTAGTAATTTTTTAATATTCAAAGGAGGAAGAGATGGAGAATTCATCAAAAGCGTTAATTATTGCAGGTGCTATTTTAATTTCAATTTTAATAATTGGTTTGGGTGTTACAATATTTCAAAATGCTCAAAAAGTAATTAAAGGATCTGGAAATGTAGATTCACAAGCTGCAATGGCTAATAATGAAAGATATCAAGAATTTATAGGGGATAATGCTACAGCATCTGATGTTAAACAATTGATTTCACTTGTTAATACAAGTAATTTAACTGCAAGAACAAAAGGTGAAAATACAGTTGTTGGTATTGTATTAGATGGTACTGCACAACCAAATTTATCTTCTGTTAAAATTTTAAATGGAAAAACATATACAGTAAAATTAGATAATACTAAACAAAGTGATGATCCAATTGAAGATTCATTTGGAGAAACAGACCCTTCATATTATAGAAATGGTTATATAAGAATTATTGTTATTAAAACAAACTCAAAATAATTTGATACAAGTAGGAGATACGGATGAGTGAGAATGTATCTGATGCGTTAAAAATGGCAAGTGCTATTTTACTATTTGTAATGGCGTTAAGTTTAGCTATATTTTCTTTTTCAAGAGTTCAGACTGCTTCTAAGAAGACGATGAGCAAACTTGATAGTGGAAGAACTTTTTATGATGTTGATAATATAGAATATAATGGGAAGAAGCTTAATATTACTTCAAGTAAAATTGTTGGAGTTGATACGGTGATTCCTATGATGTATTCGTATTATGATGAAGGAATTACAATATTATTTTATTCTGGAAAAATGAATGCTGAAGGTAAAATTTATGATATGAAACCATTGCCTTTGTATGCAACAGAAGCACTTGATAGTAAGTTACAAAATTCAAATTTAATTGATGGAAATAGATATGTTTATGGATTGGATTTGGATGATGAAATGACAAGGCAGGAGCCTTGGAGTCATAATAGACAGTTTGCAATGAATTTTATTAGAGATATTGTAAATGGTTTGCACATTAATATTAATGATAGTGTGATGCAAAAATATTCAATGTCAAGACTTGTTTTGAAACATCCTGAATTGAATAAAAGATTTAATGATAATACTATGATTATTGGTGCGGCATATAATAATTCATCAGTTTCTGGAGCTTATTATACATTGAATACTTCATTAATAGATTCTAAAGCAAGGTTTGTTGAGAGAATAGGACAGTATAATTATTCAGCTACAGTTGTTTCTACTAATACTGTTTATAGTGATGCTACTTCTAGTGCTAGTGATATAAATTATGGTGAATACAAAGGAGCTTCGTTAAGTGGCTCTGTAGATAAGTTTACTGATGAAAATAATCGTGTTGTAGGATTTTTGGAGAATACTAAAGATAAAACAAAAAGAATTGTTCAATACGTATATATTAGAGAATAAAATATTTTAATTAAGGAGGTTTATATGAACGATACATTAATGACAGTTGGAGCTATATTTTTAGCAGCAGTTTTAATGTTCATTTTTCCACTAATGTCAACAGCTGATAGAACTGATGATGTTTCACAACAAGTTGTTAAAGCTAAAACACAGGAGTTTGTTGATAATATTAGATCTACTGGAAAAATTACAAGTGATAAGTATGATAGTTTTGTAAAAGCAGTTGGTGCTACTGGAAATTCTTATAATGTTGATATGCAAGTACAAGTATTGGATGAATCAGCATCTAAGAAGACAACAACAGCAGCTTCAACAAAAGTTGGTGAAAATTATTATTATAAAGAATATAATGATCAAATCCAAGGTGCTTTAGGTCAGAGTGGAGTATATAGATTAAAACAAGGTGATATGGTTTCTGTAGAAGTTAAGAATACTAATAAGACAATTTCACAAGTTTTAAAGAACTTTATGTATAAAGTTACTGGTAAAGGAAACTCTAACATATCTGCTCAATATTCTGGAATTGTTAATGTCAATGGTTAATTTAATAAATTGATTTTATGTTGATATAAGCTACATTTCAGTAGCTTATATTTTTTATATTATAGAAAGATATAGGATTTTAGGTTTAAAATTCTTGAGGTTTTAATAATGAGTAATAGAAGAGGATTATCATTTATTAATATTACTTTAATTTTGCTTATTATATCTATTTCTGGGATTATTTATTATTCAATATATCATAAGGGAAATGTGTCATCAGATTATGAGATGGTTAATGTTGAATCAACAGATGAATATAAAGTATATTATTATAATCAAATTAGCGAAGGTGCTAAAATTATGTATTCAACTATTTTGAGCAATATTGAAGCTTTTAAAACTTCAAGTGAAGAAATAAAGTTTCCAAATGATGATAGAATTAAAGACACTGATTTTCAGACTGCTTGGGATGCTTTGATGCTTGATAGACCGGAGTTATTCTTTTTAGATGCGAGAAATGTTACATTGATTACGAGAAAGACAACTTTTGTTAATTTGACTAGAATTCAATATTCAGTTGCTCCATCTAAAAGAAATATAAATGGTGAATATTCACCATATTTTTCGAGAGTTTTTGGTAGTGCTGATGAAATTAGTTTAGCAGCAAAACAAATCAAGGTTGCAGCAGATAAGATTATTGAAGGAGCATCTCAATATAGGACAAGATATGATAAGTTAAAATATATTCATGATACAATTATTGCTGATACTAGTTATAATCAAAAAGATGATTTTAATAATAATACAATTTATGGGCTATTAGTTAAGCATAAATGTATGTGCCAAGGTTATGCATATACAATGAAATATATTTGTGATCAAATTGGAATACCATGTATTGTTGTTAATGGAGATGGTATAAATTCTAATAATCAAACAGAAGCACATGCTTGGAATTATGTGAAAATGGAAGATGGACAATGGTATGCACTTGATGCTACATGGGATGATCCAATTATTATTGGAAATGGAAAAGTTAGAGATGATGTTAAATATAGATATTTCTTGAAAGGATCTGATTCATTTTTTAAAAATCATACAGAGAATGGTGATGTTTCAAAAACTGGACAGAAGTTTGTTTATAAGAAAATTTCTAAATTTGATTATGAATTATAATTATATAATAAAAAGCATATATTAACTTTGAGTTAATATATGCTTTTTATTATTCTTCTTCTACTAATTTATGTGCTATTTTTGTGACTGTTCCAGCTCCTTGAGTTATTATAATATCATTAGATTGTATGTTTCTTTTTATAAAATCTATTATATCGTCAAAGTTTGGAATATAATATGCTTTTCGTCCTAATGCTTCTATTTTATTTATAATATCTTTTGATGATACTCCATAAGTATTTGTTTCACGTGCTGCATATATGTCAGTTACTATGATATTATCAAAGTTTGTTAATACTTCTGCAAATTCATCTAAATGTTGAATTGTTCTTGAATATGTATGTGGTTGGAATACTACCCATGAATGATTGTATTGTTTTTTGTGTAAAGCGTCTGCAACTGCTTTTATTTCAGTAGGGTGGTGTCCATAGTCATCGAATACTTTTGCATTTTTTACTTTTCCAATATATTCAAATCTACGTTGTACTCCTGTATATTTTAGTAGTGCATTTTTTATATCAATTTTATCTATTCTAAATTCATTACATAATGCGATACAAGATAGGGCATTTAATACATTGTGTTCTCCGGGAATTGATAGTTTAATTGTTTTGTAAAAATTATTATTATGATATACATCAAATGAAGGGAATCCATTTTTATCATAAGAAATATTTTTGGCTATAAAATTGGCACTTTTATTTTTTAAGCCGAATGTAATACTTTTGGCTTTAGTGTTTTTTGAAATATGTGAACAGTTCTCATCATCTGCGTTATATACTAATATTCCATCGTCTGGTAATAATTTTACAAATTTTACGAATGCTGCTTTAATATTATCTAGGTTTTTAAAATAATCTAGATGGTCGTTGTCAATATTTAAAATTATTTCGGCTTTTGGAGCGAAACTTAAAAAACTGTCAGCATATTCACATGATTCTATTATAAAATTTTCGCTATTACCTAATCTATAATTACCATTTATTGCTGGTATATTTGCTCCAATTTGTATTGTTGGATCTTGTTTTGCTTCTATAAAACACATTGATACCATTGCAGATGTTGTTGATTTGCCATGTGTTCCTGAGATTGAAATGGTGTTTCTAAATGAGTGTGTTAATTGACCTAAAAAAGGGCCTCTTTCAATTGTTGGTATACCAAGTTCTCTAGCTCTTGATAATTCAGGATCTGTATCATGAATTGCTGCAGAATATATGACTAAGTCTACGTTATTTAAGATACTTGGATCACTACCAATTGTGACATATATCTTGCTGTTTATTAATTTTTCGGTATTATCTGATGCGTTGGCATCTGAACCAGTTACATTATAGCCCCAATGTTTTAATATTTGAGCTATACCACTCATACTAGTACCACCGATACCGATTAAATGTATATTTCTGTATTGTTTTAATTCTTGTACGTTTGCCACTTTTTTAGCTCCTTTCCCGTGCTATGTCTACACTTGATTATAATATATTTTCTTGTAAAAAACAAGTTATTAAAAGGTAAAAAAATTTTCAAAAAAGTGATGATTTTTTATTTTAATAATGTATAATATAGGTAGTACAAAAGTACAATATGCAACAAAAGGAGAATAACGTAATGGATATTACAGATGTAAGAATTAAGAAGGTAAACTCAGATAACAAAATTAAAGCTATTGCTTCAGTAACTTTTGATAATGAGTTTGTTGTACGTGAAATTAAAGTTTTAGAGGGAAGGGATGGAGAGTTATTTATCGCTATGCCAAGTAGAAAAAATAAATTTACTGGTGAACATAGAGATATTTGTCATCCAATTAATTCACCAGCAAGGGAAAAGATTCAAAGTGCTATTTTTGAAGCATATAAGAATGCTCCTGAAACTGAAGTTAATGAAGAAAATAATGATAGTGAAGTTAATGAATAATAAAAGAAGCAATGAGTTTTCTCATTGCTTTTTTTATTATCTTTCATGAGCAGGTCCTTCTGTAATGTCAGGTCCATTTATTGGTTGATGTAAGTCTGGATCGTCTGCATTATCTATTTGTGTATTTGCCATTTTTGGTAAATTTTTTATTTTTGAAGTTCTAACGTCTTGAAGATGTTCTTTTTGTTTTTCACTTGTTCCTAAGAAAAAGTTTTGTACAGGATCGTTTTCTATTTTATTTTTATATTCTATTCTTTTTTCAAGTTCGTTTTGGTTTACAGAGATTAGCTTTCCGTTATTATTGATTAGTGTTAATTCTGCAAGTTTATCTGTAGAGATTTCTGAAGCATATTGTTTTAAATTGTTTTTTAAATCTGGTAGTTTCTTTTCCGAAAAATTTTGGTTTTCATATACTAAGTCACGTAAATCTGCTTCTAATTTTACGGAATCAATATCATTTGCTTCGATATATCTACTATCACATATTAAGTAATAAGATGTCTTTTTTTCGTTTTCAGGATTGACTTTATCGATAAGGTCTGGGGTTATTTTGACAGAGAACACTTGATTTTTATCTGTATCTATTCCAGCTGCTTGGAAATATTTTTCGAATCTATATTTATTTATACCATTTAATTGTTCAATAAGGTCGTTTGATGAATTTATTAGATATTCGTGTGTTTTTTCAAAAGTATCTTCATTTAATTGACTTAAAATTTGTTCTGCAGTAGTGTTTATTGCTGATGCTGCCATGTTATTTGCATCAAGTGTTTGAAATTCTTCTGTGTACATATTTTTAAGTTGTACATTTTCTCTATGTTTACCACCTAATCCTAGTAATCCTGCTGATAGTAATGCTGCTATTATTATTCGACGTGATAATGAAGTTTTTTGTTTTCTTGATGCACCTCTCATCTTTTCGGCTGATCCTGTAAATTTCTTTTCTTCTCTTGTATCCATAAAAATTCTCCTTTTGTTAATCTTGAATTTATTATATCAGAAGAATATTTTGTTTACAATGAAAATTTATAATGATACAATAATTTTAAAAAGAGGAAAATATGGTATTAAATATTTTTAAAGTTATTATAATTTCGATATTTGGGAGTATATATCAATCAATTGGTATTGGAGTATATTCTTATAAATATTTAGTTGATCTTTTTATTAGAATTGGTAATATTTCTGATAATTTTGAAAAATCATTATTTATTGTTGTACAGTTTGGTATTGCTTTAGCTATTTTATTATTATTTTATAATCGTATATGGCCTTTTAAAATTATAAAAAATTATGATGGAAATAAAATTGGAATTAATGTTTCTAGGTGTAAATTATTATTTAAAATCTTTGTTTCAGTCATAGTATATGTTTTAATTGTACAGTTTTATAGTGTGGATTTTAGTGAATTTTTGAATGAAAAAATTATAAATATTATTTTATTAGTTTGTTTGGGTGTGTTAATTATACTTCTTCAAAATAAGAGAACAGAAAATAGTAGAGTTAATAATTTATTTGAAATCAGTTGGAAAGAAGTTTTTATAATAACAATCTGTAATATTGTATTTGGATTTATATTTCATGATACATCATTGTTGACTATTATGATGGTTATTGGTTTACTTTTTGGAATTTCTAGAAAGATTGCTTTTGAATATGGTCTTTATATGATATTGTTTTTATTTTTGATTAATTTTTTTATTAATGTTCCATTATTTTATGGGTTAAATTTGAATGAATGGATTTTATTATTGATTTGCTTAATTTTTTCTTTTATTACGTCTGTTATAATTATAAGGGGTACTATGGATTTTCTTAAAAAAGGAGATTATAGATTTATAGGAATATTTAAAATATTGATTGGGTTCTATTATTTAATACTATTATTTTTAAAATTAATTTAGGAGGTTTTTATGACACCACATAATGAAGCTAAATATGGCGAAATTGCTAAAAATGTTTTGATGCCTGGAGATCCGCTTAGAGCAAAATATATTGCGGATAATTTTTTAGAAGATTGTAAGTTAATTAATAAACTTAGAAATATGTATGGATATACTGGTAAATATAAAGGTATGGAAATAACGGTTTTTGCATCTGGTATGGGAATGCCTAGTATGGGAATATATGCTTATGAACTTTATAAATTTTATGATGTTGAAAATATTATAAGAATTGGTACATGTGGAGCGTTGTCTCCTGAGCTTGAATTGCTTGATACAATATTGGTTAATGATAGTTATACTAAAGGTAATTTTGCAATGGCTTTAAAACATGTTGATGAACATTTAGTTGAATCTGATAGCCAACTTAATGAATTAATTGTTAATAGTGCTAAGGAAAATAATATTAAGTTAATAAAAGGAAATGTTAATTGTAATGAGATTTTTGATTATTATGATGATAAATTTGAGGAATTTTTGAAATCTTTACCTAAAGAATTGAAAATAATTGCTACTGAAATGGAATCTTTTGCATTGTTTTATACGGCTAAGTCTTTAGGAAGAAAGGCAAGTTGCTTATTATCTGTTGTGGATTCTAGATTTAAGGATGAAGAGGTTTCTGCAGATGATCGTCAAAATTTATTAAATGATATGATTAAAGTTGCACTTGATGCAATTATCAAATAAATTTTATTGAAAGGATTTTTGAATTATGAATACTAAATTTGTGTTTGTTACAGGTGGTGTTGTTTCTGGTTTGGGAAAAGGAATAACTGCAGCTTCTCTTGGAAGATTGTTAAAGAATAGGGGATATAAAGTTGTTAACCAAAAGTTCGATCCTTATATTAATGTTGATCCTGGTACAATGAGTCCTTATGAGCATGGAGAGGTTTTTGTTACTGATGATGGTGCTGAGACTGATTTGGATTTAGGACATTATGAAAGATTTACTGATGTTAATTTGACAGCTACATCAAGTGTTACAAGTGGTAAAATTTATAGTGAGGTTATAGATAGGGAAAGAAAGGGAGATTATTTGGGAAAAACAGTTCAAGTAATTCCTCATATTACTGATGCTATTAAATCTAAAGTATATAATTTTATTAATTCGGATGTTGATGTGGTTATTACTGAAATAGGTGGAACGATTGGTGATATTGAAAGTCAAGCAATGGTTGAAGCTATTAGACAAATTGGTCTTGAAGTTGATATGAATGATGTTTGTTATATACATGTTACATTATTACCTTTTATTTCTGGTTCTAATGAACTTAAATCAAAACCTACACAACGTTCTGTTAAAGAATTGCAATCTTTAGGTATTAGACCTGATATTTTAGTTTGTAGAGCAGACCAAGAAATTCCAGATAAAATGAGAGAGAAGATTGCTTTATTTTGTAATGTAAGAAAAGAAGCGGTTATTGAAAATTCAACTGTTAATGATTTATATGAAGTTCCTTTAATGCTTGAAAATAATGGATTGGCTGTTCAAGTTTGTAAAAAATTAAATTTGGATAAAATTGAACCTAATAATGGTGAATGGATTGAACTTGTTGATAAAATTAAGAAGGTTAATGAAAGTAATAAGGAAGTTAATATTGCTTTAATAGGTAAGTATGTAAAATTGGACGATTCATATTTGTCTGTTATTGAATCATTGAAGCATGGTGGATATGCAAATGGTGTTAAAGTTAGAACAACATTGATTGATAGTGAATTAATAAATGATGCAAATGTTAAGGATATTATTTCAGAATATGATGGTATAATTGTTCCAGGAGGTTTTGGTGAAAGAGGAATTGAAGGAATGATTACTTCAATAAAATATGCTAGGGAGAATAAAGTTCCTTTTTTAGGAATCTGTCTTGGTATGCAAATGACGGTTATAGAGTTTATTAGAAATGTTGTTGGTTTAGATGATGTTACTTCAGAAGAATTTAAACCAGATGCTAAGAATCCTGTTATTCATATAATGGAAAATCAAAAGGGAATTATAAATACTGGTGGTACGATGAGGCTTGGTACATATCCTTGTGAATTAGATTCTAATAGTTATGTTTATAAAATATATGGTAAAAAAGAGAATATTTCTGAAAGACATAGACATAGATATGAATTTAATAATTTATATAGAGATGTTTGTAATGATAATGGATTGAAGCTTAGTGGTAAATCGCCTGATGGAAATCTTGTTGAAATAGTTGAGTTGAGTGAAGAATATCATCCGTTTTTCATTGGAGTTCAATTTCATCCTGAGTTTAAATCAAGGCCTAATAGGGTTGCCCCTTTATTTAGAGAATTTATCAAGAAAGCCAAAGAATATAATTAACAAAATATTACAGAAGGAGCATTTTTTAATGCTTCTTTTTCATGTTGTTTACATTTCATTTACAAAATGCTAAAAGTTGTATGCAACTTTTTTTTATGTGTTATACTAATTTAGCGAATAGATTGATGATTGGAGGAGTTATGGATAATAAAAATAACGACAATTATAAAAAAGATAATAAAAGAAAATTTGATTTACCATTTATGGTATTTTTGATAATTTGTATTCCTATATTAGTTATTAATTTGATAATAATTATTAGAGGAAATATGAATCCAGATAGAGTACCTGATGTTTTTGGATACAAACCTTTTGCTGTTGTTTCTGGGTCTATGGAAACATCAATTAATGTTGGTGATTTAGTTATTGTTAAGAAGATTGATAGTGATAAGTCATTGAAAAATGGTGATATTATTGCTTTTAGAACTAGTGATAATTATGTTGTAACACATAGAATTGTAGAAACTAAAGATGAAAATGGTAAAAGATATTTTACGACTAAAGGTGATAATAACAAATCAAATGATATGGATCCTGTAGCTTTTGATAAGATTGAAGGAGTTTATGTCACTAAATATTCTAAATTAGGTAATTTTGTGTTATTTATTCAAAAACCAATTGGATTTGTAGTTATTATGATAATAATATTATTAATTGGCGTAATTTTAATTATTGTAACTGGAAAATCAAAATCTAGAGTTATTTCTGATGATGAACTTAAAGCTTTTGAGGAATTCAAAAGGAATAGAAACAAATAGGTAATAATGTTTAACATTATACATATAATAATAGGAAGGAGAATAAAATGAATAATTCAAGAAAGAAAGCAATTTTTGTAATAGCAGTTTTAATAATGATTGCAATTACTTTAACTTTAGTTTCTAGTACTTATGCTAGATATACTGCTACAATTTCAAGAAATGGAACTGCAACAGTTGCTAAATGGGCATTTACTGCAGATAATTCTGGTTCAACAACTATGAATATTAATTTTGCTGATACATATCATGCTAGTACATTAGTTGCTGGAAAGATAGCGCCTGGAACAAAAGGTTCATTTGATATTAGTGTATCTAATGCTAGTTCAGAAGTAGGAGTGGAATATACTGTAACATTAGGAACAATTACAAATTCACCTACAAATATTAAATTCTATTCAGATGCTACATATGCAACACCATTAACTACATCAACACCTATTACAGGAAAGATTAAAGCTAATGATACAACACCAAAGACTGTTAAGATCTATTGGGCTTGGCCATATCAAACTGGTGCAGTAACACCATCTACTGGTGTAGCAGCTGGTGATGCAGCAGATACAACTGATGGAATTGCAGCTAAGTCATTAACAGTGCCTGTAACAATTACTGGTGTACAAGTACAACCTAGTGCAACTGCAATACCATAGTAATTTAAAATTTATTATAATATTAGAGAGGAGAAGCGGAGAATGTTTAAAAATGCGAAAAGACGATATGTTGTAATTTTTTATATAGTTTTAGTAACATTCTTCGTTTCTATTCTTTATTATGGTAAAATTTATCATTTTGGTAAGTTTGCTTGTAAAAATGAGATAGTTATTAGTATAAAGAATATTGATGATAAAAAGAAGAATAAAATTAAAGGAAATTTTAGAAACATTATTGTAGATGAAAAAAAATATATTGTACCAAGGAAATGTAATAAAAAGATTGGTGCAATTATTGGAAATAATTATAAGAATGAAAATATAGTTAATAATAATTTTAAAGTATGGGTTGATGATAAAAATGGAGATTATTTAACTCAAACAGATATTGATATATTTTCGTATGATAGTTCAAAATATCATGATACTACTGTAGTGACTGATAGAATTGCACCAGGAGTTGAAAACACATATAGTTTTAAAGTTCATAATCAATCATCATTTGGTGTTAAATATAATTTAAAAATGACAGAAACAATGCAATATGATGTGAATATGAAATATAAGCTTAAGATGAATGGTAGCTACGTTATTGGTAATAGTTCTAGTTGGGTTGAGCCAAGCCAATTGAGTTTATCTAATTTAGTTTTGAATTCTAATTCTGTGGATAATTATGAATTGGAGTGGAAGTGGGTTGATTCTGCTAATGATAATGTTCCTGGGATTAATATGAATAGTAATTATATTTTAAATGTTAAGATTGATTTTGAGGAAATTTAGAGGTTTTGATGAAAGTTTTAAAAATAATTGGGCAATTTATATTATGTCTGATATTAATTTTTTTTATACTTCTTAATATTTTTTCTATGAATAATAAATCATTATTTGGGTTTAGAATTTATAGAGTTATTTCTGGTAGTATGCAACCAGCTTTACAAATAGGTAATGTTATTATAGTTAAAAAATCAAATAATTATTCTGAAAGAGATATTATTACATATAGTAATGGATTAACTACTATTACGCATAGAATTATTGCTATAAATAATGATGAAGTTATTACGAAAGGTGATGCTAATGAAGTAGATGATAAACCAATTAATAAAGAACAAATAGTAGGTAAGTTTTTTTTTAGAATTTCAAATTTTTCTCTATTTTCAATAATTTTAAGTAAAAATGTTATTTATTTAATAATGATTTTTTTATTAGTTTTGATATTTTTATTAGTGATTGGTGATCGAATTATAAAAAATTTGAGATATCAAAGTAATAATGTTAAAAAATTAAAAAAGAATAAAGAAAAAAATAAAAATTTGGTGAATAAAAGAGAGTTAAATAAGAAGGATGAGCTAGATATTTTAGCAGAAAGGATGCATAAAAAATCTTTGAAAATTCATAAGAAATTTTTTGATAATGATAAATAGGAGGATAGAAACAAGTGGCAAATTTTAAACATTCGATTGATTATAAATTTAATATAAAAAAATGCTTAATTATATATTTGCTATTAGTTTGTGTCTTAATAGGTGCTAGGACTTCATCAAGAATGGTTGGAAAGGTTGATAAAAATCCTGCTACAGTACAAGTTGCTAAACCAATTATGGATTTAGTTGTGAATAATGCTAATAGCATTAATATTTTACCAAATCAAACTGTTGAATATAAATTAGATGTTAATAATTACATTGGTTCTACTATTACTGAAACAAAAATTCAATTCAAATTTAATATGAAGAGAAAATCAGCTATTAGTTCTGTTGCTTCTAGAAATTATACATTTAAATTATTTGAGGTGAATGGTGCTACTGAAACAGAAATAGATCCTAATACTTATACTGGAAGTTTGATTTCTGGTACAAGAGAAAGTAAATCATATATTCTTAGAGTCACATGGCTTGATGATGGTATTGATTATAATACTGTTCAAAATCTTAGTGCATTTTTAGATGTTACAGTTGATGGAGTACAGCAAATTACTTAATTTATAATTGATTGTGATTATTTTGTGAAATGGATTGACAATAAAATATAAAAGATATATAACTATTAGCAGTTAAGTTAATCGACTGCTAATAGTTTTTTACATTGTAATTGAAATAAATTTATTAGAAAGCTTTAACTTTACTAATGTATTTATGAGCAAATTACTTAATCTTTGGATTATTTAATTGTTCTCTTATAGGAGGTATTTTATGTTAAAACCATTAAGTGATAGAGTTATAGTTAAAATGATTGAGCCTGAGGAGAAGACTAAAAGTGGTATAATTCTTTCTACAGGTAGTAAGGAAAAGCCTCAAGTGGCTTTAGTTATTAAAGTTGGACCAGGAAGATTGATGGATGATGGGAAGCTTAGCAAAATGAGTGTTTGTGAAGGTGATAAAGTTATTATTGATAAATATGCAGGTACTCAAGTTTCTTATGATGGAGAAGATTTTTTGATAGTCGAAAATGATAATATATTGGCTATTGTTGAATAGTATGGATTATATATTTTGTTAAATAGGAGGTTTATATTATGGCAAAAGATATTAAATTTGGTGAAGATGCAAGAAAAAAATTGATGGTTGGTATTAATAATTTAGCTAATACTGTAAAAGTTACGCTTGGACCAAAAGGAAGAAATGTTGTTTTAGATAGAGGCTTTGGAGCACCTTTAATTACTAATGATGGTGTTACTATTGCTAAAGAGATTTCTTTTGAAGATAAATTTGAGAATATGGGTGCACAGTTAGTTAGAGAAGTTTCTGAAAAGACTAATGATGTTGCTGGTGATGGTACAACAACTGCAACTGTTTTAGCACAAAAGATGATTAAAGAAGGTGTTAAAAACGTTGCTGCTGGTGCTGATCCAATGGCTATTAAAAGAGGTATGGATAAGACAGTTAAATTAGCTGTTGAATTGCTTAAAAAGAATAGTAGTAGTGTTAATGGTAGAGAGGACATTGCTAGAGTTGCAAGTATTTCTGCTGATAATGAAGAAGTTGGTAATTTAATTGCTGATGCAATGGAGAAAGTTTCTACAAATGGTGTTATTACTATTGAAGAGTCTAAGACTTCTAATACTGAGCTTAATGTTGTAGAAGGTATGCAATTTGATAGAGGATATGTTTCTCCATATATGGTTACAGATAGTGAGAAGATGACTGTAGAATATGATAATCCTTATATTTTAATTACAGATAAAAAGATTGAAAATATTCAAGAGATTTTGCCATTATTGGAAGAATTGATGAAGTCTTCTGGTAAATTAGTTATGATTTGTGATGATGTTGCTGCTGAAGCTTTATCTACATTAATTTTAAATAAATTAAGAGGAGTTTTAAATGTTGTAGCTGTTAAAGCTCCTGGATATGGTGATAAGAGAAAAGATTATTTACAAGATATTGCTATTTTGACAGGTGGAAAGGTTATTTCTAGTGATTTAGGAATGGAGCTTAAAGATGTTCAAGTTTCTGATTTAGGACATGCTAAACAAGTTAAAGTTGAAAAAGATAAAACAATTATTGTTGATGGTGCTGGTGATAAAGATGAGATTTCTAATAGAGTTTCTCAATTAAAATCTTTAATTGCTAACGAAAATAGTAGTTATGAAAAAGAAAATCTTGAAGAAAGATTGGCTAAAATGGCTGGTGGTGTTGCAGTAATTGGAGTTGGTGCAGCTACTGAACTTGAAATGAAAGATAAAAAGCTTAGAATTGAAGATGCATTATCTGCTACTAGAGCAGCTGTTGAAGAAGGTATTTTGCCTGGTGGTGGCACAGCTTATTTAAGCATTATTTCAGAATTGGAATCAGAAGTTGCTGATTTTGATGTTGATGAAAAAATTGGTGCTAATATTATATTAAAAGCATTGGAAGAACCTGCTAGACAAATTGCTATTAATGCTGGTTTGGAACCTGCAGTTATAGTTGAAAGAGTTAAATCAGAAAAAGCTGGTGTTGGTTTTGATGCTAAGAAGTGTGAATATGTTGATATGAAAAAAGCTGGTATTGTTGATCCTACTAAAGTTTCAAGAAGTGCACTTCAAAATGCTGCTTCAATTTCAGCAATGATTTTAACTACTGAAGCAGTCGTTTCTGAAATTCCAGAGAAACATAATCATGATGATATTGGTGCTGCTGGTATGGGAATGAATGGTTTGATGTAATTTTATATTAGTTGTTAATTTTAGTAAAAAGAGTCTGAATTATTTAAGTTGTTTAGGTAATTTAGATTCTTTTTTGTATATTATATATATTTTTTTTAGGTGATATAATATATTTAATTTTATTTAAGGAGAGGTTATATGAAGAAAAGAAATATAGTTATTGGTGGAGCATGGCCTTATGCAAATAGTTCATTACATTTAGGACATTTAGCTTCATTACTTGGAGGAGATGTTCTTGCAAGGTATTATAGAGCTAATGATGATCATGTTATTTATGTTTCTGGAACTGATTGTCATGGTACTCCAATAACACAAAGAGCTAGAAAAGAAAATAGAACTGCTAAAGAAATTGCAGAACAATATAATACAGAATTTGCTAAAACTTTTAATGATGTTGGATTTACTTATGATTTGTATGGTAAGACAGAAGATGATTTTCATAAAAAATCTGTTCAGAAGATGCTTGAGAAGATGTATGATAATGGATATGTTTATGAAAAAATGGATAGACAACCTTTTTGCGATAAATGTAATAGATTTTTGGCTGATAGAGAGTTAAAGTTGATTTGTCCTTCATGTGGTCAAGAGAGTAAAGGTGATCAATGTGATTGTGGATATATTCCTACTGAGGAGGATTTAGAAGAAGCTATTTGTATTGAATGTGGTGAAAAAGTGCATTTAAAAGAGAATAAAAATTTGTATTTAGCTTTAACTAAGTTACAACCTGAAATTGAAAGATTTTTTGAAGAAAATTCAGATAATTGGAGATTGAATGCTAAAAAAGAAACTGAAAAATATTTAAAACAAGGATTAATTGATAGAGCAGTTACTAGAGATTTAGATTGGGGTGTTGATGTTACAATTCCTGGATTTGAAAATAAAAAGATGTATGTTTGGATTGAAGCTGTTTTGGGATATATAACAATGACAGAGAAGTATTGTTTGGAAAATGGATTAGATTTTGATTCTTTTTGGAAGAATTCTAATAGTAAAATTTATATGGTTCATGGAAAAGATAATATTATATTTCATAGTATTATTTTACCAGCATTGCTTTTAGCTTTAAATGATGGATATAAATTACCTAATATGATGATATCTTCTGAATATTTGAATATTAATTCTGAAAAGATTTCTAAATCTAAAGGAAATGGTATTACAATAAATGATATGCTTAAAGATGGTAATAGAGATACTTTGAGGTATTTTTTAATTGCAAATGGTCCTGAAAAAAAGGATAGTAATTTTTCTATTGAAGATTATTATACAGTTCATAATTCTGAAATTACTAATAAATATGGAAATTTAGTTAATAGAACATTGAAGTTTAAAGGATTGGATGTTATTCCTGATGGAAATATGGATTCTGATTTTTCTAACAAATTAGATCATATATATGATGTAGTTGGAAAATTTATTGAAGATGGGGAATTTAAGAAAGCTACATTAGAGATTATGCATTTAGTTGAAAAATGTAATAAATATTATGATGAAAGGAAACCTTGGGAACAAAAGAATAATGATATAGAAGGGTTTAATGATACAATTTATACTTGTAGTAATGTTATTGCTAATTTGGCTAATTTATATGAGCCTTTTATGCCTGATTCATCTTTGAAAATTAGGGAGTATTTAGGAATAAAAGATTCTGAATGGAAGAGAATTGATGTTAAGCCTGGTTTTAAGCTTGATAATATTGAAGCTTTATTTGAAAGAATTAAGTAATTTTGTAATTTAATAGATATTGAATAGATTATGCTAAAAGTTTGGTATAATCTATTTTTTATGTTTATATTTGTATATGAAAGATGTATTTTTATATTGAAAAGTTATGTTATAATTGATATATTCTAGTTTGGAAAGAGGTTTTTATGGAGTTAATTGGTGATGTTAGTTCAATAATTTATAAAAATGAAGAAAATAATTATACGATTGCTACTGTTGTTGTTGAACAGATTAGTGAAACTCCATTAGAGCTGGGGTATAATATTTTGGGTCTTGAAACAACTGTTGTTGGTTATTTGCCTTTTATTGATAAGGGGGAAAAAGTTAAATTTGTTGGGAAATTTGTTGTTCATCCTGATTATGGTGATCAATTTAAAGTAGATAGTTTTGAGAAGATTATGCCTAAAACGCTTGATGCTTTGGAAAAATATTTATCAAATGGTATGATTAAGGGAATTGGACCTAGTATTGCTAAAAAAATTGTTAAGCAGTTTGGCGATGATACAATTAATGTTATTAAAAATGAACCTGAGAAGTTAGTTGTTATTAAAGGAATAACTTCTGAAAGAGCTGAAGAGATTTGTGAAAAATTTACTGAAAATTTTGATTCTTGGCAAATTGTTGGTTTTTTGCAAAAGTTTGGTATTGGTCCACAGAATTCACAGGCTATTTTTAAAAAATTTGGTAGTAATACAATGAGGGTCATAGAAGATAATCCGTATATTTTATGTGATATGGGATTTAAAGTGAATTTTTCTGAAATTGATAGAGCTGCATTATCAATAGGCTTTGCTAATAATAGTTTGGAAAGAGTGAGTGCTGGTATTTTGTATAGCCTTAAATTAGCAGGTTATAATGGTCATACTTGTACTCTTGAAAAAAATTTAATTAAATATGTGTGTGATTTACTTAAAGTCGAGATTGAAGATGTTGGTAATGGGCTTAAAGATTTGCTTTCTAGAGAAAAGATTAGTATTGAAAAAAGAGCTGTTGAGAGAGATGGTAAAATTGAAGTTGAAATTTATGTTTATATTAATGAATTTTATAAGATTGAAGAAAAGGTTGCTAACAAATTAAAAACATTACTTAAATCTCAAAACACAAAAAAATTGCATAATGTTGAAAAATTAGTGAAGCAATTGTCTAATGTTGAACTTTCTGATAAACAGCTTGAAGCAATAAAAATGGTTAGTAAAGAAAATGTTGTTATAATTACTGGTGGACCTGGTACTGGTAAAACTACAGTAATTAAAACGATTATTGATATTTATTCTAGTTTAAATAAGAAGATTGTTCTTTGTGCACCTACTGGAAGAGCTGCTAAAAAAATGACTGAAGCAACAGGTATGGAAGCAAGTACACTTCATAGATTACTTGAAATAGGTAAAATTGCTGATAGTGATACTCCTAATACCGGTATTGAAGTTATGCCGATTGATGCCGACATTTTGATTGTTGATGAAGTTTCAATGGTTGATATTATTTTGATGAATTATTTATTAAAGGGTGTTTATAATGGAACAAAATTGATTTTGATTGGGGATTCTGATCAGTTACCTTCTGTTGGACCTGGTAATGTTATTAAAAATTTGATTGATTCAGGAGAAATTCCTACTATTAAACTTAATAAAATTTTTAGGCAGGCTGCAAAAAGTCAAATTATTGTTAATGCTAAAAAAGTTAATGATGGAATTTTATTTTATAATGAAGAACCTAATGAAGGTAGTTTAAATGATTTTAAATTTATTAAATCTAATAATGTTAAGGAAGTTATTGATATTATTTTAAAATTGTATGATGAAAGCACACAGATAATTACTCCGACAAAGAAGGGCGAGCTTGGGACAAAGAGTTTAAACAGGATTATTCAATCAAATTTTAATCCTGAATCTCCTTTTAAAAATGAAAAGAAGTTTGGAGAAGTTATTTTTAGAGAAGCAGATAAGGTAATGCAGATTAAAAATAATTATGATATTGAATGGGTTAGAGATGGTGAACATTCTACGGGTATTTTTAATGGTGAAATGGGTGTTATTAGGGTTATAAAAGATGGAATTATTGAAATTAAATTTGATGATGATAAAGTTGCTCAATATACTTTTCAAGATATGGATCAAATAGAACATTGTTTTGCTATTACAGTTCATAAGTCACAAGGAAGTGAGTTTGAAAAGGTTTTGATGCCTGTACTAAATGTACAACCAATGTTGTTAACTAGAAATGTGCTTTATACTGGTATGACAAGAGCGAAGAAGTTGCTTACTATTATAGGAAGCGAATATAATATTTCTTATATGATTAAAAATGTAAATATTAAGCAACGTAACACTGGACTTGAGTATAAACTCAGAATTGGTGATAGTGTTAAATTATAATTATATATTAATGAATCAGGGGCGTGAAAGTATTTTATTATGAGAAAAATATTTGAAATTGTCCTTGATTTTTTGTTTCCGAAAAAATGTGGTATTTGTAATTGTTTGAATGATAATTGTGTTTGTAGTGATTGTTTGAAAAAAATCAATAAGTTTAAAATTTATAATTTTAAGGATGATGGTGTTTGGGTATATAGATATGAGGGTATTGTTAGAAATTTGATTATTGATTATAAATTTAAGGATAAATCATATTTGTGTGAATTGTTTGCAAATTGCATTTTAAGTGATGTTGCAGTATGTGAATTTATTCAAAGATATGATATAATATTGCCGGTTCCTTTGCATAATAAGAGGTTGAAAGAGAGAGGGTATAATCAAAGTAAGTTAATTTCTGATATTTTATCTAAAAGACTTAGTATTCAAACTTATGATGATGTCTTAATTAAGATTAAAAATACATTGCCACAAGGGAAGAATCTTTTACATAATAGAAGAAAAGCAGTTAAAGGTGTGTTTTTTGTGAATAATGTAGAAATAATTAGAGGAAGAGATATTCTTATTTTTGATGATATTTATACTACTGGAAATACAGCTAATGAGTGCAAAAGAATATTGTTGGAATCTGGAGCAAAATCTGTAGGAATTCTTACAATTGCTAAAGATTATATTTTATGAATAGGAGGTTTAAATGTATGTATAATAAATATTTTGTTAATGTACTAGATATATATCGGTTTTAAATATTTTATTGATTATTCTTTACTATATGGTCTTTTAAACCATAAAAGTGAGATATAACAATTAGTAACATATTTGAATGTGTTGATAAATATAACAATTGAAAGAGGTTTTTATGGAATTAGATAAGAAAAAAGTTTTACTTGGAATGAGTGGTGGTGTTGATAGTTCTGTTTCTGCATTATTGCTTCAAAGACAAGGATATGAAGTTATTGGTGCTACAATGGATTTGTGGGATAGGAAAGATGGGACAAGTGGTAATGATTTAGCTATTAGAGATGCAAAGATTGTTTGTGATAAACTTGGAATAAAATATGTTGTTTTAGATTTTAAAGATGAATTTAAGAAAAGTGTTATGGATTATTTTAATGAATGTTATGCTAATTGTATTACGCCTAATCCATGTGTTGAATGTAATAAAAAAATTAAGTTTGGATTATTATATAAAAAAGCATTAGAGCTTGGATGTTTTTATGTTTCAACTGGTCATTATGCTAAAACTGCGTATAGTGAGAAATATAATAGATGGGTTATTACAAAAGCTACAAGTAAGAAGAAAGATCAAACATATGTTATGTATAAAGTTGAGCCAGAACTTGTTGAACATATGATGTTTCCACTTGCTAATTATGAGTCAAAGGATGAGATTAGAAGAATTGCAGATGAAGCGGGACTTATTAATGTTGCTCATAAATCTGATAGTGAAGATATATGTTTTATTCCTGATAATGATTATAAAAAGTTTTTAAGAGAAACATATGATGTTAATCCGATTGAAGGTGATATTGTTGATAAAAATGGTAAGGTTTTAGGAAAACATAAAGGACTTTATGCATATACTGTTGGACAAAGAAGAGGACTTGGAATTGCAAACCATGTGCCATTATTTGTTATAGGATTTAATAAAGAAAAGAATCAAGTTATTGTTGGTGAAGCAAAAGATTTATTGAAGGATTCGATGATTTGTTATGATATTAATTTATTGTTAATTGATAAATTAGAAGAACCAACAAAAGTAATGATAAAAACTAGATATACTCAACAGGAAGTTCCAGGAACTGTTGAAATGTATGGTGATGATAAGTTTAAAGTTGTTTTCGATGAACCACAGCCACGTATAACGCCAGGGCAATCAGCTGTTTTTTATGTTGATGATATTTTATTTGGTGGTGGAAAAATTTTAGGATAGGAGTTAATTTGATATGTATGAATGTAATCAATTTACAAGAACTGAATTGGCTCTTGGAAAAGACGGAATTGAAAAATTGAAAAATTCTAAAATTGTTCTTTTTGGTCTTGGTGGTGTTGGATCATATATTGCAGAGGCTTTAGCAAGAGTTGGAGTTGGAAACTTAATTATTGTTGATGGTGATATTGTTGATATAACAAATATTAATAGACAGTTAATTGCGAATATTAATACAATTGGTAAAAATAAAGCAGAACTTGTGAAAGAAAGAATTAGTTTAATTAATCCATTGGCAAATGTTGTTGCTATTTCAAAATTTGTAAAAAGCGAAGATGATATTGATTTTATTGATGGAACTGTTGATTATGTTATTGATGCTATTGATGATTTTGATGCGAAGATTATGATTATAAAAAAAGCTAAAGAACTTGGATTAAATTTAATTTCCTCAATGGGAACTGCTAAGAGATTACATGGTGATATGTTTAAAATTGCTGATATTAGTAAAACTAAAGTTTGTCCATTGGCGAAAAAAATGAGAAGAGAATTGAAAAAGCTTAGGATTAATAAAGTTAAAGTACTATATTCTGATGAGGTTCCTGCTAAGATGCATGAAATTGATGGATATGTTGGAAAAAGTCTAGGTAGTGTTTCTTTTGTACCACCTGTTGCTGGCATGCTTATTGCAGGAGAGGTTGTAAGAGATTTGTTGAAATAATAATTTTATAAATATATAATACTTATGATTAGATAATTTTAAGGAGAAAAAATGGGAAAAATAGTATTACTTGATGATTTAACTATAAATCAAATTGCTGCTGGTGAAGTTATTGAGAGACCAGCTTCTGTTGTAAAAGAACTTGTTGAAAATTCGATTGATGCAGGTGCTAGAAAGATTACTATTGATATAAAAAATGGTGGTATTTCTTATATAAGAATAACTGATGATGGTTATGGAATTATGCCTGATGATATGGAAATAGCTTTTGAAAGGCATGCTACTAGTAAGATTAGAGAATCAAGAGATTTAGAATATGTTAGAACGATGGGGTTTAGAGGTGAGGCTTTGGCTAGTATTGCTGCTATTGCTAAAGTTCAAATGTTGTCTAAAGCAATAGGACAGGATAATGGTTATCAAATAGATGTTGAAGGTGGAGATATTGTTGATAAACATGAAGCGGGATGTGCTCCTGGAACAAGTATTACTGTTAAAGAATTGTTTTATAATACACCGGTTAGATATAAATTTTTGAAAAAGGATTTTACTGAGTCTGGATATATTGAAGATGCAATAAAGAGGCTTGCACTTGTTAATCCTAATATTTCATTTAAATTTATTAATAATGGTAAAATAGAACTTCAGACTTCTGGTAATGGTAGAATGGAAGATGTTGTATATGCTATTTATGGTAAAGAAGTTTTAGAAAATATAATTCCTGTTGATTATCAATATGAAGATATTTATATAAAAGGGGTTATTGGGAAACCAATGATTGCTAGATCTAATAGAACAAATCAATTATTTTTTGTTAATAAGAGATTTATTAAAGATAAGACTTTATCAAGTGCTGCTGAACAAGGCTTTAAGGGATTAGTGACTATTGGAAAGCATGGATTTTTGATTTTGAATTTAGAAATGGATCCTAAAAAGCTTGATGTTAATGTTCATCCAACAAAAATGGAAGTTAGATTCCAAGAAGAATCTAAAATTTTCAAAGCTGTTTTTCATGCCATTAAGGATACAATGTTAAAAACTGATTTAATTACAAATCATGAAAAAGAGCATTTTTCAGATGATAATGTTGATTTTGAAAAAGATGTAAAGAATGATAATTTAACTAATTCTGCAAGACTTAAATTTTGGGGATTAAATAAGGAAGAAAAGTTTAATGAAAAAGAGAATAGAGATTTTGATTTCTTTAGAAATTTGAAATCACCAAATATAAAAGATGTAAATGTTGTGACTGATGCACAATATGGTGAGAAATCTGAGTTTGAAGCTGATGATAAAATTGGAAAAATTAATGAAGAACTTGATAAAATTCAAAAGAGCAGGAATAATAAAATTGAGTATGATTTAAATAGGTATGATCATTTAGGAGATAATGCTAGTGTTGCTGATAAAATGAATTTATTGAATGATACTGTTGGTAATGATTATGGTATTGCGAATAATGAAAGTGATGATACTTTAAATTCTAATGATAAAAATGTGGAAGATAAACTTGAGGGGGTTTCTGAAGTTAGTTCTGAAAATAATGATAATGATGCCGAAACTAATGTTGATTTGAAGACCCAAAATGTTACTGATGATTTAAATAATTCTGATCAGATTGATAATGTTTTAGAAAATAATTCTACAGTTGAAAATCTTAGTGTTGATAATAATAAAATTGAAGAAGATCAAGAAAATTATAAGTATGAAGAAAATAAAATAGTTAATAATAATCAAACTGATTCAAATGATAAAAATATTGAAAATGATGTTATTATTAATGATAAGGATATTTCTTTTGAGGAAAAATATAGGAAATTGTTTGGAAGGGATATTCAAACTGCTAAACAAGAATATCAAAATCAAAAGAAAAATGAAGATGTTAATTTAAAACCAATTGAAGGCGAAAAAGTTTCTTTATTTGAATCTAAAGATGATGATGTAAAAAAACCACATTATAATTATGTGGGTATTGCTTTTAAGACATATATTATTTTTACTATTAATGATGAGATGTATATGATGGATCAACATGCAGCACATGAAAGAATTATGTTTGAGAAAGTTAAGGCGAATTATTATAATGATGTTGATAAAGATTCTCAATTAATGTTATTACCAGACATTATTACATTATCAAATAAAGAAATGGGTATTTTTAGAGATAATAAAGATTTATTTAATAAAGCTGGATTTACTGTTGATGAATTTGGTGATAATACTGTTAAGTTAACAGGTGTACCGGAGTTTTGTTTAGATTTTGATACAAGAAGTTTATTTTTGGATACACTTGACGAAATGGATACTGTTGCTAGAACTGCAAAACAAGAATTAGAGTATAAATTCTTGGCAACTGTTGCATGTAAAGCAGCTGTTAAAGCACATATGGCGTTGAGTAAAGAGGAAGTAGATAGTTTATTTGAGCAATTATATAAATTACCTAATCCATTTAGCTGTCCACATGGAAGACCAACTGTTATAAAAATGACAAAGACAGATATTGAAAAGAAATTTTCAAGAATTCAATAATAAGGAATATATATGAATAAGAAAAAAGTAATTGTAATATGTGGGCCAACAGCTTCTGGTAAAACTAGTTTAGGAATACAAATTGCTAATTTAATAAATGGCGAAATTATATCTGCTGATTCAATGCAGATTTATAAAGATATGGATATAGGAAGTGCAAAGCCAACGAAAGAAGAAAGGATGCAAGCTGTTCATCATTTAATTGACTTTGTTGATCCAGACAAGAGATATAGTGTTGCAGATTTTAAAAAAGATGCAGAAAATAAAATAAAAGAAATTTTAGAAAAGGATAAGATTCCTATTATTGTTGGTGGGACTGGATTATATGTTAATTCTTTGATTTATAATATTCATTATAATGAAATTAAAACTGATTTAGAATATAGAAAATCTCTTGAGAATATTGATGTTAGAGATTTATATAAAATGGCAGAAGAAATTGATTCTGTTGCTTTGAAAAAGATAGCTTTAACTGACAGAAAACGTATTTCAAGGATTTTAGAAATATATCATTCTACAGGTAAAACTAAAACTGAATTAGAAAAAGAATCTAGACATGAACCAGAATATGATTATAAAGTTTTTGTTTTAAATATGGATAGACAAAAACTTTATGATAGAATTAATTTAAGAGTTGATTTGATGATTGAAAATGGTCTTGTCGATGAAGTTAAGAATATGATTAAAAAATATAGTGAATTTCCAACTGCTATGCAGGGATTGGGATATAAAGAAATAGTTGATTATTTAAATGGTAATTGTTCAATTAATGATGCTATTGAAAAGATAAAACTTGAAACTAGAAGATATGCCAAAAGGCAATTAACATGGTTTAGAAGTTATAATGATGCGACTTGGATTGAATCAGGTAATCCTGAAAATATTGATATTATTTTGAATTCATTAAAATAATGATATTTGGAGGAAGTGTGAAAAAAACAAATACAGAAAAGAAGAAAAAAATTAATAAATTTAAGTTTTTTTGCCTATTAGTTGTTTTTGTGTTTTTGGCTGCTTATGTAATGTTTGAGATTATTGGATTAATGAGGAATCCTAGTAATACTGTAATTGTTAAGGAAGGCACTGTTACTAAAGAAGAAACTGTGACTGGCGTAATTATAAGAGATGAAACTATTGTACAGGGAAAAAATTTAAAAAATGGTATGCAACATATTGTTGATGAAGGTGATAAAGTTGCGGTTGGTGATCCTATTTTTAGATATCTTTCTAATGATGAGAGTCAAACTAAACAAAAAATAACTGAATTAGATAATAAAATAAGTGTTGCAATTTCGGAAAATAATCAAATTTTATATTCTAGTAGTACAAAATTAATTGATTCTCAAATATTGGACAAAATAAAGGAATTGCCAGAAATAAATAGTGTACAAATTTTAAAAGAAAATAAAAGAAATGTAAGTTCTTTAATTTTGAAAAAAGCTAAATTAGCTGGTGATTTAAGTCCAACTGGATCAACTTTGAAACAATTAATAAATGAACGCAGTAAGCTTGAAAAGCAAATTACTGATGGTGCTGAATATATTAAAGCAGAAAAAAGTGGTATTGTATCTTATAGAATTGATGGATTTGAGGATAAATTAAATGACGATGATTTTTCAAAATATACTAAAGATTATATAAAGAAGTTAAATTTTAAAGTAGGAGATATTGTACCTGTAAATAATGAAAAAGGTAAAATTATTAATAATTTTAAATGCTATATTGGGGTTATTAGTAAAAGTCAAGAAGCAAAAAATGCTAAAGAGGGTCAAAAAATTTCCATTGTTTTGCCAAATGCACAAATGGTAAAGGGAAAAATAGTAAGAATTAATAGAGAAGGTAATAATAGTGAAGTTGTTCTTATAATTGAATTTGAAGAAGGTATAGAAAGTTTATCTATTTATAGAAGCATTAGAGTTGATTTGGTTTGGTGGGATAAAGTAGGAAATAAAGTTCCGAATTCGGCAATTTTTGATGTTAATGGCTTAAGTTATGTGATTAGAAGTAATAATGGTTACAATGATTATGTTTTAGTTAAAGTTTTAAAAAAATCTGATGAGTATTCGATTGTTAGTAATTATAGTTTAGTTGAATTAAAGGAACTAAATTTAAAACAGAATATATCAACTTCATTACTTTTATATGATGAAATTGTTTTGAATCCGAGCCAATCTATGAAAAATGCTATAAATTGATATTGTAAAATATTACAAAAAAACAACAAATTATTTAAAAAAAAATAACATATTGTCAATTTGGTTGACAATATTATGATAAAGTTGGATACTATAAATAATCGTATGACTAATGAAAAAAAGATAGTGGAGGTTACAATGGTTAACGTTTTGAAAAAAGCTTGGGGAATGTTCAATATGAATGGTACTGATAATGAACCAGAATTAGAAGATGAAGAAATTTACGATGATGCTGAATATGAAGATGAAGAAGATGATGAAAATACTAATAAGGGCTTATTTGGTATAAAATCTAATAAAAAAGTTCAACCAATGAATTCAGCAGTTAAAATGGTTATTCTACAGCCAACAAAAATTGAGCAAGCAACAGAGGTTTGTGATTTATTAAGAGATAGAAAATCTGTAATTATGAATTTAGAGTTCTTGAATAAAGATGTTGCAAGAAGAATGATTGATATGGTTAGTGGAGCAGCTCATGTTTTAGATGGACATATGGAGAAAATTTCTAATTCTATCTTTTTAGTTGCACCATTTAATTATGATATTAAAATGGATGAGTTTAATGAAACAAGAACTAAGAATTCAGCAGTTCAATTTTTAAAAGCTAATTAATAAGGTGGAGGTATTATTTTGATTACACCATTAGAAATAGAAAATAAGAGATTTAGAAAAGCTTTGAATGGATATAATTCTACAGATGTTGATGATTTTTTAGAAGAGTTAACCAGGGATTATGAAAAATTATATAAACAAGTAACTGAGAGTCAAGATAAAATTGAAGAATTGAAGAAGTCATTAGTACATTATCAAGATATTGAAAATACATTACAAAGTACTTTAATGATGGCTCAGAAAGCTTCTGATGAAGTAAAGGATGTTGCTCAGAAACAGGCTGATCAAATTATAAAAGATGCTGAGACTAGAGCAAGAGAATCTACATTAGGTCTTCAAACAGAAATTATAAATAAATCACAAGAATTGGAAGAATTAAAGAAGCAATTTGATGTTTATAAAGCAAGGATGGAATCTTTGTTGATTTCACAATTGGAATTAATAAAAGAAATTAATAGAGAAGATTAATTTGAGTTGGAGGTACTGATTATATTGTGCCTCTTTATTTTTTTTTACAAGTATGTTAAAATTGTTTTGATTAAAGAGAAGGTGATATTCATGAGAGTCGTAAGTGGTAGTGCTAGAGGAACAAAACTTTCTTCAATAGATAGTCTGAGTACAAGACCTACTCAGGATAGGGTAAAAGAGTCATTATTTAATATCATTTTTGATAAGATATATGAATGTAGTTTTTTAGATTTGTTTGCTGGAAGTGGAGCAATTGGTATTGAAGCATTGAGTAGAGGTGCTAATTTTGCAACTTTTTGTGATATAAATAAAGAAAGTTTAGAGTTCGTTAAAAGCAATTTAATTAAAACAAAATTAATTGATAAAGCAAGAGTTTATAATTTAGATTATAAAAAATATTTGAAAGAAACTAAAGAGAAATTTGATATTATTTTTATTGATCCTCCATATAAAGCAGATATATCTGTTGATGCGTTTAGGATGATTAAGGAAAATGAATTATTAAAGAGAGATGGATTTGTTGTTATTGAAACAGATGAATACTTAAGAGATAAAAGTGAATTAGAGAAGATTACGGATATTGAGGTTTTTGATCATAGAAAATATGGTAGAGCTAATTTAATTTTTATTAAATAAAATTGGAAATTAGTAGATTCGAGAGGAAATAATATGGAAGTTTTTACATTATTGGATAATTTGGAAGATCTGATTGAGAATAGTAAAAAAGTACCACTTTCAAATAAGATTATGGTAGAGCAAAAAGAGGTATTAAATTTAATTAAGGATATTAGAAATAAGTTACCTGAAGAGTTAAAAGTTGCAAAGTTTGTTAGACAAGAAAGAGAACGTATTTTAGCTGAGGCTAAGAAGGAAGCTAATGATATTGTAAAAGAAGCTGAAAATAGGATTATTGCTATGATTGATGAACATGAGATTACAAAAAAAGCTTATGAACAAAAAAATCAGATAATGTCTGCAGCTAATGATAGTTCTAGACAAATTACTTCTGGAGCTAAAGAATATGCTGATAATATTTTGGCAACACTTCAAAAATCTTTGGAAAAAACCTTAAAGGAAATTGAACAAGATAGAAAGCAATTAAAATAAGAGAGTAGAATATTTTCTACTCTTTTGCTATATTATAGATAATTTTAATATAATTTAGGAGAATTTATGAAAGAGAATGATGATAAAATTATTGATAATGATGTATTAAGTAATGATTTAAAAGGCGCATTAAAGCTTGATTCTTTTTATGAAACGAGAAAACAAACTAAAAATAAGTCTATAATTATTGGTATTATTTCGGGGATTTTGATTTTTTTATTGATTAGTATTGCAGTGTTATTAGTGATTAATTCAATTAATAGTAATAATAAACTAAATAATTTTAAAGAAATGACAGAACCTGTTTTGGTGGAAATGGAGCCTAAAGTTGAAAATTTAATATTAAATACTGTTAATGTTAATTTAGACAGAGCTTATGGTAAAATTGAAATTATTTGGCTTGATAAGGAAAATAGACAAATTGACAAGCCGTTGAAACCGATTTTAAATGATTTAATTCCTGTTAAATATGATAAAGATAATTATAAATTTGTTCGTACGGTTGATAAAGATGCTGATTGGTATGATTATGATAATAAAATGTGGGCTAATGCTATAAATAAAGATAATAGTTATTTTGTATGGATTCCAAGATTTGCTTATAAAATAATATATTATGAAGATTCTAGTTATAAAAATATTTCTGGTTATAGTGATGCTCGTGGAATTTTAAAAGTTTCTGATAATGATAAGAATACGTTTCTTAAAATTGCCGAGCCTAATAAGGGATTAGTGTCTGTTGGAAATAATTATATTTTACATCCTGCTTTTATGAATGATAAGATTAATGAATATATAAATGGTGGAAATGATCTTGAGACTTCTGGTTTTTGGATTGCAAAATATGAATCTTCTCTTGAAACTTCAGAAATTAGGTTAATAGCGCAAACTACTGATGTTTTGGCCAGTGATAAGATTTTACTTAGTAGTAAACCTGCTAAAAGAGCTTGGAGAGATATTTCTGTTAAAAATGCATATATAAATGCGTTTAATTATGATAGAAATAATGATAGTCATTTAGTAAAAATATCTGAATGGGGTGCTGTAGCTTATTTGAGTTTTAGTAAATATGGAACGAATGGAGCTAATTTAAGTATTAATGATAATGAAAATTATATAACTGGTGGTATTGATAATGAAGAAGATGTTTATAAAATAAAATATATTCAAACGTCAAATAGAAATCAAACTGGTGTATATGATTTATCAGGTGGTGTTTCAGAATATTTGGCTGCATATATTCCAAATAATTCTCCTAATATTTATATTAATGGTGGAAATGGTCTAACTGATATTGGTGGAGATAGGTTTAATTCGAGATATAAAAATGTTTATAAATTTGCTGTAACTGATACTGGTAATTCAGATATTGAGACTGTTGATTATAATATTAATAATTATTATGCAAATTCTAAGCAAAGAGGTGATGCTTTATGGGAGACCTCAAATTTTGGAGCGATTAATAGTGGATGGTTTTATAATTCATCTGTTTTCCCAATTGGATCTCATCCTTTTATGATTAGAGGTGGAAGTGTTAAAGATGGAATTAAATCAGGGCTTTTCAATTTTAATAATAGTGATGGTAAAGCAAGTGATTCGACAGGATTTAGAATAGCATTAAATGTAAATAAATAAAATTGTGTTTAAGATATGTACAGTTAAATTAATATTGATATTTAATTGATTTTAATAATAAAATGTGGTATTATTATGTGCAAATAAAGACTATATGTAAGACAAGATAAATAAGATATGGCTTAAAGAGAGCTAAGTATGGTGTGATTTAGTAAGAAACAGCTTATTTATTATCACTTGCGTGTTGCAAAGCTGAAGTAGTAGTAAGCTTTGACGTATTGCTGCGTTAAAGTATAATGAGATTAATTGTTATGATTAATGAATTTAGGTGGTACCACGAAAATATAAATTTTCGTCCTAATAAGTCTGTTCTTATTGGGGCGATTTTTTCTTTTAATAAGGCAGATGAGGAATAATTTTAAGGAGGAATAGTTATGGATGATAATAAAGTTGACTATAGTGTTACACTTAATTTACCAAAAACAGATTTTAAAATGAGAGGAGATCTTTCTAAAAAAGAGCCTAAAATTTTAAAAAATGTATTTGAAAATGGATTGTATGAAAAAGTATTGAAAAAGAATGATGGAAGAGATCATTATATTTTACATGATGGACCTCCATATGCTAATGGTGAAATTCATATGGGACATGCAATGAATAAAGTTCTTAAAGATACAATTGTTAGATATAAATCTATGAAGGGCTTTTATGCACCTTTTATTCCAGGATTTGATACACATGGTATGCCTACAGAAAAAAAAGCTATTGAAAAATTAAATTTGGATAGAAATAAAATTCCAGTACCTGAATTTAGAGATATGTGTAAAAAAGTTACATCTGATTATAAAGATTTGCAAACTGCTGGATTTAAGAGACTTGGGGTTCTTGGTGATTGGGAACATCCATATATTACATATGATAGGAATATTGAAGCTTCACAACTTGGTATTTTTGGTAAAATGTATTTTAATGGTTATATTTATAGAGGTTTAAAGCCTGTTTATTGGTGTCCTGATTGTGAGACAGCTTTAGCTGAAGCAGAAATTGAATATAAAGATCATGAATCATTATCTTTATATGTTAAATTTAATGTTGTTGATGCTAAAGGATTATTTGATGAAAAAGATACATCTATAGTTATTTGGACAACAACACCATGGACATTGCCAGGTAATACAGGTATTACAGTTGGTGGAGATTTTGATTATAGCATTGTAGATGTTGGTAATGAAAAATATATTATTGCTTCTGAACTTGTTGATAAAGTTATGAAGATTACAGGTATTGAAGAATATAAAGAAGTTCAGAAGTTTAAAGGTAAAGAGATGGAAGGCATTCTTTGCAAACATCCTTTTATTGATAGAAAGTCTAGAGTTGTTATTGGTAGTGAAACTACTGTTAATGTTGATATTGTTGAAGGTACTGGTGCAGTACATACGGCTCCTGCTTATGGTAAAGAGGATTATCTTCAAGGATTGAAAGACAATCTTGATATGGTTGTTTGTGTTGATGCTAAAGGTCATCAAACAGAAGGGGCTGGAGAATTTGCTGGATTATTTTATGCTAAATCTAATAAAGTTATTGCAAAATGGCTTGAAGATAATGGTTATTTGTTAAAGGCGCTTCCTTTAAAACATTCATATCCACATTGTTGGAGATGTAAAAATCCAGTTATTTATAGAGCTACTGATCAATGGTTTTGTAGTGTTGATAAGTTTAGACAAAATGTTTTAGATGCAGTTGAAACAGTTAAGTGGCATCCACTTGATTGGGGCAAACAAAGAATGCAAGATATGATTAAGGGTAGAAATGATTGGTGTATTTCAAGACAGAGAACTTGGGGTGTTCCATTACCAGTATTTTATTGTGAAGATTGTAATAAAGAGTATATTACCAAGGAATCAATTGAAAAAATTCAGGATATAGTTAGAAAAGAAGGAACAAATGCTTGGTGGTCTAAATCTGTTGAAGAATTGTTACCTGAAAATGCAGTATGTGAATGTGGATGTAAGAAATTTAAAAAAGAAACTGATATTATGGATGTTTGGTTTGATTCTGGTTCTACTTATGAAACTGTATTAAATCAAAGAGGCCTTGGAGATGTGTCTGATTTATATCTTGAAGGAAATGATCAGTATAGAGGATGGTTCCAATCATCTTTATTAACATCTGTTGCTACAAAAAATCATGCGCCTTATAAAGAAGTTTTATGTTGTGGTATGGTTGTTGATGGACAAGGGAGAAAAATGTCTAAGAGTCTAGGTAATGGCGTTGCACCACAGGAGGTTTTTGATAAATATGGTGCTGATATTTTGAGGCTTTGGGTTCTTTCATCAAATTATGAGATGGATGTAAGTTATTCTGAGGACATTATTAGAGGCGTTTCTGATGTATATAGAAAAATTAGAAATACTATTAGATTTTTACTTGGTAATTTGTATGATTATGATGTTGAAAATCCTGTTCCTTATGATAAATTACAAGAGATTGATAAATGGGCTTTGACTAGACTTAATAAATTAGTTAAAGATGCAACACATGATTATGATACATTTGATTTTAATGATTGTTATCATGATGTAAATCAATTCTGTGTTGTTGATATGAGTAATACTTATTTAGATATTATTAAAGATAGATTATATACAGAAAAGGCAGATTCTGAAGCAAGAAGAGCTGCTCAAACAACAATGTATTATATTTTAGATGCTTTAGTTAAAATTTTAACTCCAATGACTTCATATACTGTTGAGGAGATTTGGAAAGAAATGAAACATACAAAAGATGAGCAAGTAGAGAGTCCAATGTTAACTGATTATCCAGAATTTAATAAAGAATGGGATAATGTTGAAATTATTGAAAAGTGGAAGAAAATTCTTGATATAAAATCAATGGTTTCAAAAGAATTAGAACTTGCTAGAAATGATAAATTAATTGGAAATTCATTGGATGCAAAGGTTGTTTTGAATGCTGATGAGGAATTTGATTTTATTAATGATAATAAGGATATTTTCAAAGAAGTATTAATCGTTTCTCAATTAGAAGTTAATAAAGTTAATGGTGAATTTTCAATTGAAGTATTGCACGCAGATGGTGAGAAATGTGAAAGATGTTGGAAATATGATGTTGATTTAAAAGACGGATTATGTCCACATTGTAGAAAAGTATTAGGAAAATAGAAAGAAGAATTATAGTGAAATTAGAAGATTTTGATTATTATTTACCTGAGGAGTTAATTGCGCAGGTTCCTATTAAAGATAGGGATCAATCAAGATTATTAGTGCTTGATAGAATTAATAAAACTATGGAAGATAAAGTTTTTAAAGATATTGTTGATTATCTTGAACCTGGTGATTGTTTAGTTAGAAATAATACTAAAGTGTTACCTGCAAGGCTTTATGGTAAAAAAGATACTGGTGCGAATGTTGAGTTTTTACTTTTAAAAAATGTTGATGGTGATGTTTGGGAAGTAATGGTTAGACCAGGAAATAAATTGAAACAAGGTGCTAAAGTTGTTTTTGGAGATGGAATTCTTAAAGCTGAGGTTTTGGAGTCTACTGAAGATGGTACAAGACTTGCTAAATTTGAATATAATGGAATTTTTAATGAAATATTGGATGAAATTGGCTTAATGCCACTTCCTCCATATATTCATGAGAGTTTAAAGGATAATGATAGATATCAAACTGTTTATGCTAAATATCAAGGTAGTGCTGCTGCACCAACTGCTGGACTTCATTTTACAGATGAATTGTTTAATAAATTGAAAGATAAAGGTGTTGAAGTTGCTAATGTGACATTACATGTTGGTATTGGTACATTTAGACCTGTTAAAGAAGAAAAAATTGAAGATCATCACATGCATTTTGAACATTATTTATTGAAACAGGAAGATGCTGATAAAATTAATAAAGCTAAACTTTCAGGACATAGAGTTATTTGTGTTGGGACTACTTCTTGTAGAACTATTGAGACTATTGCAGATCCTAATACAGGTCTTGTTAAAGAAGCAGAAGGTGATACAGGTATTTATATTTATCCAGGATATAAATTTAAATGTATGGATGGACTTATTACTAATTTTCATTTACCAAAATCAACTTTACTTATGTTAGTTTCTGCTTTTTCTGATAGAGAGTTTATTCTTAAGGCTTATAAGCATGCAGTTGATGAAAAGTATAGATTTTTTAGTTTTGGAGATGCAATGTTTTTAAAATAGAGGAGTACAATATGCATACTAGTGTTAGAGGAATTGTGAATTATAAGGATCAAATTGTATTGATTCATCGTATAAAAACGAAGGATGATGGGACTATTAGGGATTATTATGTGATTCCTGGTGGTAAAATAGAAGAGAATGAATCTCATGAAGAAGCTCTTAGGCGTGAGATTAAAGAAGAATTAGGAATTGAGATTAAAATTGGAAAATTAGTTTTAGAACTTGATGATAGAGATTATAATGATAGTTTTCAATATTTTTATGAATGTGAGTTTGAATCTGGTGAACTTGGTAGTGGCGATGGACCTGAATTTCATGATAAAGAAAATTATAAAGGTGTGTTTGAAGTTGTTTTAGTTGATAAAATGGAAATTTCTACTTTGAATTTGGTTCCAGAAAAAATTAAGGAGATTTTAGTTTCTAATGGATAATGTTAGTTTTGGATATTTTATAGTTAAGCCTGATGGAGCAAAAAATATTGATAATATTTTGAATGATGTCGAAGATAAGTTTAGTGATGATATGATAAGATATTATAAAATAGATGATTTTGAAAATGTTGTTAATAATTTATATTATAAACATTTTGAAGAAAAAGGAGATAAATTTAAACATTCTTTTTCTGATTATTTGAGAGCTTTGAAAGAAATTTATGGAAATAATTCTTTATTAATTTTAATTAAGAGTAATAATAAAGATTATGATGCTTTAGGAAAAGATATCTTGAATAAGAAATTGGAATTAAGAAATAAATTTGTTAAGAAAGATATTGCCGTTGTTACTAATAATACGAATTTAGAGGCATCAAATAGAATTGTTTTGACTGATTTAGATTTTAATTTTATGAAGCAAAGACTTTTTAAGGAGCCGGGAAATTATAGAATTAGTGATTTTAATCTAATTCATTCACCTGATTCTGATCAAGAAACAATAAAAGATGAGTTAAAGATTTTGTATAAACTTGGTGTTCTTAGAAGTGAAAATATGCTTGATAAAAAGATAATTGATAATCTTAGAAAATATAAAACTTTTGAAGTTTTAAATGTTGATAAAAGAGAGATTGGAATAGAGTATCCGTCTATTGGAGAACATATGATGGATTCTGTTCGGAGAGGATATTGATTTATGATTTCTTATGAATTACTTCATAAAGATAAGAAAACAGGTGCTAGAAGGGGGGTTATTCACACTCCTCATGGAGATATACAAACTCCAATTTTTATGCCTGTTGGTACACAAGCTACTGTTAAGTCTATGACTAATGAAGAACTTGTGGAAAATGGTGCTCAAATTATATTAGGCAATACTTATCATTTGTACTTAAGGCCTGGTGATGAGCTTATTAAAGAAGCTGGTGGTCTTCATAATTTTATGAAGTGGGATAAACCAATTCTTACAGATAGTGGTGGATTTCAAGTTTTTAGTTTAAATGAGTTAAGAAAAATTACAGAAGAAGGTGTTGAATTTAGGTCTTATTTAGATGGTTCAAAACATTTCTTTTCACCTGAGAAGGTTATGAGTATTGAAGAAAATATTGGAGCTGATATTATTATGGCTTTTGATGAATGTTGTCCATATCCTTCTACTTATGAATATACTAAAAAGTCAATGGAAAGAACAACTAGATGGGCTAAAAGATGTAAAGATGCTCATAAAACTGATTCAGCTTTATTTGGAATTATTCAAGGTGGTTTTTATGAAGATTTAAGAACAGAATCTGCTAAACAATTGATTGATTTAGATTTTCCAGGTTATGCAATTGGTGGAATTAGTGTTGGTGAGCCTAAAGAAGAGTTTTTAAAGTTACTTAAATATACAGCACCTTTAATGCCTGAAAATAAACCTAGATATTTAATGGGAGTTGGAACACCTGATTATTTACTTGAAGCAGCTCTTGCTGGAATTGATATGTGTGATTGTGTTTTACCAACTAGAATTGCACGTAATGGTACTGCTATGACTTCACATGGTAAAGTTGTTGTTAGAAATGCTACATATGAACATGATTATGGAGCTCTTGATCCAGAATGTGATTGTTATACTTGTAAAAATTATAGTAGAGCATATATACGTCATTTGGTTAAATGTAATGAAATATTAGGAATTCGTTTATTATCTATTCATAATATTCATTTCTTGACTAATCTTATGGAAAGAGTTAGAATTGAAATTGAAAATGATACTTTATATGACTTTGTACAAGAATTTTATAGAAAGTATGGATATACTAAGGAATAGGGGTTTGTATGGATTTTAATAAAGCAAATGATTTTGAAAAAGAAAAGCAGAGCAACAAGAAAATTTTGGTAATTGCAGTAACTTTAATTGTTATTTTGGCAATTGCAGCAACATCGATTTATTTTTATACTGCTAATGCTAGGAAAAAATTGTTAAAGGTATATATTAATGCAGTAAATTGGTCTAGATATGGAGATACCACAGTTGTTGATAAAAAGAGATTAGCTGGTAATTCTGTTATTAAAGAAGGAAATAAATATTATTTTGCAATAAAAGATTTTGCTGAGGTTGCTGGTTTTAATTTTTATCGTGGTGATAGAACTACTGAAGAAGAGACTAAAGCATATATTGAAAATAATTCTGAAAGAGTAACTTTTGTATCTGGTTCTAAAGAAATTAGAAAGTATTATTTGACATCAAGTTATTCTTCTGGTAAGAATTCTAATTTGACTTCACAAGTATTTAATATTGATGATACTATTTTGTTTAAAAATGGGAAATTATATATTTCTGAAAATGGAATAGGAAGAGCTTTTAATGTATTGTTTAAGTATAATCAGTCATCTAATAATATACAGATATATACTCTTGAATATTTTTATTCATTAATGTCTGGACAAATAAAAGATTTGTTTAAAGTAAATTCTAACACAAACAATGAAAGTAAAGTTGTTATAGATAATAAGAAAGCATTACTTTATAATTATGTTATAAACTATGATGAAGCTACAGGATTATATGGTATGGCATTGTTGTCTGATCCAACTAAGCTTATTATTAGTAAAAAATATAAACAGATTGATTATGTAGAAGGGTCTGATGATTTTATAGTAACTACTGTTGATGGAAAGGTTGGTATTTTAGGGAAAGATTCACTTGCAAAAGTTGATCCTAAATATGATTCTATTGAAAATATTGATTTAAATGCTGGACTTTATTTAGTTAAGTTATATGAAAAATATGGTGTTGTTACTCAGATGGGTAAAATCGTTGTTTCTGTAGATTATGATCAAATAGGTCTTGATTCAAATATTGATGATAAAAACTTGACTAGTAGATATTTATTGTATGATAACTGTATTCCTGTTAAATTATTAGGAAAATGGGGATTTTATGATAAGAATGGAAACAAGATTGTTGATACTGAATATGATAGTATTGGATGTTATAGAGTTCAGAATGCAGATGGTAATGCGCAACCATTAGTTATAATTCCTGATTTAAATGGAATTGTGCTTGGTAAGAAGTTTGAATCTGCTAATAAATCATCTTCACAAATATTATATGGTATAGTTGATAAAACTGGACAAATGATTATAAATTTAGGTGCTGAATCTATATATAAAGTGGTATTTAATAATAATACATCATATTATTATTATACATCTGGTCAATCTATAGATATTGTTAAAGCTTGGAGAGAAGAGATGAAGAAGAGAGAATTAGGTGAAGCTGGAACAGCTACTAATAATACTTCTGCTCAAGGTCAAGTAACAAACCAAATTAATGATAATGGATCAAATCAAGTTACAACTCAAAATGCAAATACTGCAGTGCCTCAAAGTAATGATCAAAATAATGCTCAGAATAATAATTCTAAAGGCATAGAAGAGCAAAATAATTCACAAGTACAAAATCAAGATGAAAGTGCTACAGCAGTTGTACCATCTTCGACGACTAATGGTTAGGAGGTTTTATGAGTTTAAAAGAAATATTAACTACATTTGTTGTAGTTTTAATGATTGCTTTTGTTTATTACATGGTTGATGCTCAGAGAAGACAGTCAGAAAAGAAGCTTAAAGAAATGAGAAAGAATCTTAAAGTTGGTGATAAAGTAGTTACTTTTTCTGGAATTTCAGGAGTAATTGATGAAGTGTTAGAAGATAGAATAATTTTAAAGGCTTATCCAGATGATATAAAATTTTCAATTGAAAAATGGGCTATTGCTGGATTGGATGATAGATACATAGGAGAAGAAGGAGAAGTTGGTGATAAAGATGAAGTTACAAAAAAAGATTAATATAGTAATTATATTATTAGCAATTGTTTTAGTTTCAATCATTTCTTTTGTTGGTGTTTATAAGAAATATCAAAATAGAATGGTTAATGTGATTCCTAAATATAATATAGGAACAAATCTTGATGGTCATAGAAAAGCAGTTATAGAAGTTGATACTTCTAATGATAAAAATGCTAAAACTGAAGAAGGAAATAATAGTTCGGAAGTTAAAAAAACAGATAAAACTCAAGATGAAAAGAACAAAGAATATGAGAAATCTTTAGAAATTATTAAAAAGAGATTGGCATACTTAAAAGTTAAGGATTATACAGTTTCTTTAGATAAAAATACTGGAAGAATTGAAATGATGTTGCCAGAAGAAGATGATACAGATACAATTCTTTCTGGATTAGCTGAGACAGGTAAGTTTGAAGTTGTTGATGATACAAATTCAGAAGTTCTTTTGAGTAATTCAGATGTTGCTAAAGCTGAAATTGTAAAAGAAAATAGGGGTACTGCAACAAATTTGCTTTTGAATATTACTTTTAATTCAAATGGAACAAAGAAGTTTAAAGATATTACTAAAAATTATCAGAATCAAGTTGTTGAAAATGTTAATTTAAATGGTACTACAAATTCTACAACAAGTAATACTACAAAAGCTAATAAAAAGGTTACTATAAAACTTGATGGTAGTACATTATTACAAACAAGTTTTAATAATATAGTTGATAGTGGAATTTTATCTTTAACTATTGGAAGTTCAGAATCTGAAGTAGCATCTTTTGAAGATCAATATACTGGTGCTAAGAATTTAGCTGCATTAATAAGTGGAGAAGCTTTACCTATAAAATATAAAGTAAAGACAAATTATTATATAATGTCACCTTTAAATAAATATAATGTTATTTATTTGGTATATGTTGGAGTTGCTATTGCTTTAATTATTTCATTAGCATTGATTATTAAATATAGATTAAATGGAGTTATTGGTACAATTTTATCAATTGGATATATGGCTTGTTTATTGATAATAATTAGATATGCAAATGTTGAATTATCAATTGAAGCTATGTTTGGATTTATTGTAGCATTTATGATTGGAACAATATTTAACATATTTGTTTGTTCTGAATTTAAAGATAAAAATATGACTAATAAGGAATTTGAGACAGCGAGAAATAAGGTGTTTAAGAAGTTTATTTTATCTTTAGTACCGATATTAATATTTGCATTAATTGCTTGTTTATTTTCGTTAAGTTCATTATTTAGTTTTGGAACTATATTATTCTGGTCAATTGTTGTTGCAATTGTATATTATTGTTCTTTGACAGTGATATTAATGGATTCAATGCGTAAGAGAAATTAGTATGGGAGATAAATATGAAGAAGAAAATAATTTATAGTGTGTTAATAGTACTTTTTGTAGCAGCTATTATATTTACAGCAGTTAAAGGATTTAAAGTTGATTTATATTATGCTGAAGGCGAAGTTGTTACAGTTAATGCTGGTAGAGATATTAATTTAAAAGAGATTTCTGGAATAGTTAAAGAGGTTTTTAAGGGACAGGATGTTTTAGTTCAAGAAGTGGAATTATTTAAAGATTCTTTCTCTGTAAAAACAACGAATGTAAATGAAGAACAATTAAATAATTTGGTTAATAAGATTAATGAAAAATATGGTTCTAAATTGACTAGGGCAAATGTAGAAGTTGATCATGAAAAAAATGTGCGTTTGATGGATATATTAAAGCCATATATATTACCAGTTGGAATTTCATTATTGTTAATATTGGCATATTATGCAATGAGATTTAAATGGTCTTCAACAATGTATAATTTAATAAAATATTTAATAATTGTTGGAATGCTTACTTATAGTGTGATTGTGTTGTGTAGAATACCTGTTTCAATAATCACAATGCCTTGTTTATTAACAATATATGCTTTAGTTATTGTTATTCATGCGGCAAGATCAGAATATTTGAATAGTAAAAAATAATTTTATGATAGCCACTCATCTGACAATGTTGAGTGGTTATTCTCTTAAAAAGAAAGGGTTATATAATGGATAATATTGAGAACTTGAAAGAGCAATTTTTAGAAGAATTAAAGAATGTTACTACTTCAAGAGAATTAGAAGATTTAAGAGTTAAATATATTGGAAAAAAAGGTTTAGTTACTGATTTGTTAAAAGTTATGGGTTCACTTTCTCCTGAAGAAAGACCTGTATATGGTAGCAAAGTTAATAGTATTAAATCTTTAATAGAAGATACAATTAGAACAAATGAAGATGAATTAAAGAAAAAAGAGATTCAAAATAAATTAAGCGCTGAGAAAATAGATGTAACATTACCTTCTACTAAAATTGCAAAAGGAAGTAAGCATCCATTAACTAGAACTATTGAGGAGATTGAAGATTTGTTTGTTTCAATGGGGTATGATGTTGTTTCGGGTCCTGAGCTTGAAACAGATGAATATTGTTTTGAAAGATTGAATTTACCTAAAGGACATCCTGCTAGAGATGCTCAAGATAGTTTTTATATTACATCTGAATATCTACTTAGAACTCAAACTTCAGCAGTTCAGGCAAGAGCAATGATGGCAAATAAAGAAAAAGGTCCACTTAGAATTATCGTTCCTGGTAAGACTTTTAGAAGAGAAGATGATGCTACTCATTCACATCAATTTAATCAAGTTGAAGGTTTAGTTATTGATAAGGGTATTTCTTTTGCAGATTTAAAAGGCACACTTGAAATTTTTATGAAGCATATGCTTGGAGAAGGTACAAAATTAAGATTTAGACCAAGTTATTTTCCATTTACAGAGCCTTCTTATGAAGTTGATGTTTCATGTTTTAAATGTCATGGAAAAGGATGTAATCTTTGTAAACAAACTGGATGGATTGAATTATTAGGCTCTGGAATTGTTCATCCAAATGTTTTGAAAATGAATGGATATGATCCTGAAGTGTATAGTGGTTTTGCTTTTGGAACGGGTATTGATAGATTGGCTATGTTTAAATATGGAATTACTGATATGAGATTTTTATATCAAAATGATGTTAGATTTTTGAGTCAGTTTGATAGAAAGGATTAGTATAAAATGATATTAAGTTTAAATTTTTTAAGAGATTATATTGATATAGATAAAAATATTGATATAAAAGAACTTGCAGAAAAAATGACTTCACTTGGAAATGAATATGATTTTGCTGGAAATTTGCTGGGTGGTGATAAGCTTGTTATTGGTGAGGTTATAGAATGTGAGAATCATCCTGATTCTGATCATTTACATGTTTGCAAAGTTAATATTGGTGATGAAATTTTACAAATAGTTTGTGGTGCTAAAAATGTGCGCAAGGGTTTGAAGGTAATTGTTGCGTTAGTTGGATGTAAATTACCTGAAATAGAAATAAAAAAATCTACAATTAGAGGTGTTTATTCTTGTGGAATGCTATGTTCTATGTTGGAACTTGGACTTGATTCTAAATTTGCAGATGATGTTGATAAAGTTGGTATTCATGAATTACCTGAAGATGCACCTGTTGGAAAAAATCCTTTGGAATATATGGGATTTGATGATAAAATTATAGATTTTGAATTAACATCAAATAGAGGTGATTTATTATCTGTATTAGGAATGGCTTATGAAGTTGCTGCAGTATATGGTAATGAAGTTAAGTTACCTAATATGTCTTATAATGAATCTGGAAATGATATTAATAATGATTTTAAAGTAAATATTAATACTGAAAATTGTAAATTGTTTTTAGCTAAAAAAGTTAGTAATGTTAATATTCATGAAAGTAATCAAAAGATAAAAGAAAGGTTGATTGCTTCTGGAATTAGACCTATTAATAATGTTGTTGATATTTCTAATTATGTAATGATGGAACTTGGTCAACCTTTACATTTTTATGATGCTGATAAATTAAAGAATGTTCTTGAAGTTAGAATGGCTAAAGATAATGAAAAATTAGTAACATTGGATAATGTTGAAAGAGTTTTATCAAGTGATGATATTGTTATATCTGATGGAGATAGGGCTATTGGACTTGCAGGTGTTATGGGTGGAATTGATACTGAAGTTACTGCTGAGACTAAGAATATTATTATTGAAGCAGCTATTTTTGATAATGTTAAAGTAAGAAAAACATCTAATAAAATTTTGAGAAGTGAAGCATCTAATAGATTTGAAAAAGGACTTGATCCAAATAGAACTTATATGGCAATGAATAGAGCTTGTAATTTACTTCAAGAATTTGCTGATGGTAGTGTTAATACTGGAATGGTTGTTTATGATAAAACTGATAAGAGTAATAAGGTTATTGATATTACGGTGGAGAATATTAATAATATATTGGGTGCCTCTATTAGCAAAAATGAAATTGTTCAAATTTTTAATAAATTAGGTTTTGAAGTTGAAGTTTTGGATAATTTATTAAGAGTTACTGTTCCAACAAGAAGAATTGATATTTCAATTAAAGAAGATTTAATTGAGGAAGTGGGAAGAATTTACGGTGTTGATAATATTGAACCAAGAGTAAAAATGATGCCTATGAAAAAAGGTTCTTATGATAGAACACAGAGACAAATTAGAAATAAATTAGTTGATTTAGGTCTTAACGAAACATTAACATATTGTTTAGTTAGTGATGAAGAAGCTGATATGTTTGATAATGATAAAAATCATGAATCTATTTCAGTTTTAACTCCAATTGTTATTGATAGAAAGAGTTTAAGAAAGAGCATTATTACATCTTTACTTAAAGTTTATAACTATAATAAAGCATATGATGCTTCTGATATTTCTTTATTTGAAATTGGAAAAAGCTTCTATAAAAGAGGTGAGGAAGATTTCGTTGAAGAGAGTAAACTTGGTGTTTTGATGTCTGGTAATTATATTTTTGGATTGAAGCAATTAAATGTTGATTTCTATGTAGTAAAAGGTATTGCGGAGGAAATTCTTGATTTCTTAGGTTTTGCAGGCAGATATAGTTTTATTGTTAATGATAATATTGCTAGTGAATTACATCCTGGAAAGTCTGCTGTAATTTCAGTTAATAATGATGTGGTTGGATTTGTTGGTAGAGTTCATCCAAGCATTTGTAGTGATGAAGTTTATGTTATGGAAATTAATTTAGATAAATTACTTCAAAAGAAAGTTGGAAAAATGCAATATAAGGAATATTCTAAATTCTTAACAGTTAAAAAGGATATTGCAGTTGTTGTTGATAAAAATATTGAAGCTATAGAACTTCAAAAAGTTATTAAAACATCTGGTGGAAAATTAGTGAAAGATTCCACTGTGTTTGATGTTTATACTGGAAAAGGTATTGATGATAATAAAAAAAGTATTGCTTTTAAATTGGAAATAGGTTCTGATAAAGAGACTTTAACGGCGGAACAAATAAACGAAGTTTTAGATAAAGTAATTGGTCAATTAAAAAATAAGTTTGGAGCAGAACTTAGATAAATATAAAAAATCCTGTATTATTTTATAATATGGGATTTTTTTCATGATAAATAATTTTATTTTGTTGAAATATAAGGGGTTATATATTATAATTTAGTTGTTATAAAAGGAGAATTTTATGCAAATAATTAAAACATATAGTGAAGAAGATACAAAGAAATTTGCTTTTAATCTTGCTAAAATATTGAAAAAAGGTAGTATTTTGATTTTAAAAGGTGAGCTTGGATGTGGTAAAACTAAGTTTACTGAAGGAATTTTGAAATATTTTAATTTGGATAGTGAAATTTCTAGTCCGACATTTACTATTGTTAATGAATACCATAATGATATTGCAAATATTTATCATTTTGATTTATATAGATTGAATGATATATACGAGTTTGAGAATATCGGTGGGGAAGAGTATTTTGAAAAAGGTATTTGTATATTTGAATGGGGTGAAATGATTGAAGATATTTTACCAAATGATTATATAAAATTATCTTTTAATAAAATGGAAGATGACGATAATGGAAGAATTATTGAAATTAATGTTTATGGTAATGAATTTAAAAACATTGATTTTAACGATTTTGTAAATTAGAAAAGAGGTTTTAATGAAGGTACTTTCAATTGATACATCATCTAAAATTGCTTCAATTGCTATTATAGAAGATGGGCGTGTACTTGATGAAATGCATGTTTTAAGTGAAGAAGAACATTCACAAACTTTGATGCCAATGATTGAAAAAATATTTAATGATAACAATATGGATTTGGATGAAATAGATTTAATTGGATGTTCAAGAGGACCTGGATCTTTTACAGGTATTAGAATAGGAATTGCTACTGCTAAAGCTTTTTCTGATGCTAAGAATATACCTTTGATTGGAATTGATTCATTGGAGGCTTTGGCGTATTCTGTAGTTATTGAAAAAGAAAATAATGATTGTGAAATTTTAGCTATGATTAATGCTAAAAACGATAATGTTTATGCTGCAACATATTTGGTTAATAACGGTAAATTAAATATGGTGAAAAATGCTGAAATTATGAATCTTACAGAGACAGTAAATTATATTGATTTTAAGAAACAAGTATTTATCGTTGGGTGTGAAGATGAAGATTCTATTAGAAGATTGATTCAAGCAGAAGCTTCTAGTGAAAGAGCAATAAGTGGTGATGATTGTAGTTTTGAATTTGTTAAAGATACAATACCAACTGCTGCTAGTATTGGAATTGCAGCTTATGAAAAATATAAAAACGGAGTGGTTGATGAAATAATTGTTCCATTATATTTAAGAAAGCCACAGGCTGAAAGAAATTTATTTCAAGTTGATGAGAAAACAATAGTTACTGAAATGGCTATTACTGATAAAGAGTTTATTATAGATAATTATGATAAATTTTCAAGTTCTTGGGATATTAAAGCTTTTAAGAGTGATGCTGATGATTCGAAGTATTTTGTATCTAAAATTGATACTGAAGTATTTGGATATATTTCATATAGAGTGGTTCTTGATGAAGTTGAAATTATGAATGTTGTTACAAGGGAAGATGCACGTAATATGGGAATTGCTTCTAGTTTACTTAGCTATTTAATAAGAAATGTTGACGCTAGTAAATTTAATTTAGAAGTTAATGAAAATAATAAAGTGGCAATTAAAATATACAAAAAATTTGGCTTTATGGAAGTCGGAGAAAGAAAAAATTATTATAATAATGGCAAAGAAAATGCAATTTTAATGTCTTTATAATATTATTGGGAGGTACAAATGAGAAATAATTTTGAAATACCATATAGAAATTTAAAATATACTTGTGATCCAAGCATATTTAAATTTACAACAACTGCTGATGTAAAAAGTAATTATAAAGGGCTTGGACAGCAGAGGGGTATTGCATCTTTAGAATTTGGATTAAGTGTTGATACTAAAGGTTATAATGTTTATTTAGAAGGACCAACAGGATCTGGAAAGACAACGTATACGAAAGAGTATCTTGATAAAATATCTAGAACAAAGAAAGTTCCTCCTGATTGGGTATATGTTTATAATTTTGATGATCCTAATGAACCTGTGGCAATAAGTTTAACTGCTGGCGAAGGTATTAAGTTTAAAGATTCTATGGAGAAGTTTGTTAAAGATATTAGACATGATATTAGAAATACTTTTAAAAGTGATGATCTGGAAAAAGAAAAGAGTATTATAACTAGGGAGTTTGAAGAAAGAAAAGAAAGATTTTTAGATGATTTAAATAAAAAATCTGCTAAATATGGTTTTCAAGTAAAAAGTTCTGAAACTGGTATTTATATGATGCCAATAGTTAATGGTAAAGTTATTAAAGAAGATGAGTTTGAAAAACTTGATGCTGAAATTAAGAAGGAATATGAAAACAAATCTGAAATAGTGCAACAGGAAATTATTGAGGTTATTGGTAAGATTAGAGCACTTGATGCTGAAGCGGAAAATAGAATTAATGATTGGAGAACAAATATTGCTTTATTAACTATTTCTGGGCATATTTACTATGTTAAATCTAATTTAAAAAGAAATAAAAAAGTTTCTATTTTCTTGGATGGAGTAAAGAAAGATATTCTTAAAAACATATCTAAATTTATTGATGACGATAAAAATAAAGAAAAGGATGATGGTGTTTTTGCAGTAAATCCTTGGGATAATTATAGAGTTAATTTATTTGTTGATAATAGTAAAACAGTTGGAGCTCCAGTTGTAATGGATTCTAATTATACTTTTACAAATTTATTTGGTAAATTGGAATATGAAAATTATAAAGGTATGCTTAAAACTGATTACACAATGCTTAGACCTGGATTATTACAAGAAGCAAATGGGGGATATATTATCTTACAAGCAAATGATTTGCTATCAAATCCTCAAAGTTATGAATACTTAAAAAAGATTTTAAGAAATAAATTAATTAGAATAGATAATTCTGTTGATCAAAAGACTTCAATGGTATTAATATCATTGAAACCAGAACCAATTCCACTTGATTTGAAAGTTATTTTAATTGGACCTGAAAATGTTTATCAAACACTATTGGCAGTTGATGAGGAATTTAGAAAATTATTTAAGATAAAGGTTGAATTTGAAGATAGTGCAAAAATGGAAGAAAAGAATTTGCTTGATTTAGCAGGATTTGTTCATAATTTTTGTGAGACTGAAGAATTGTTACCTTTGGATAAATTTGCAATGGCAAAGCTTGCAGAATATTCTTCAAGGCTTGCTGAAAACCAGAATAAGTTATCAACAAGATTTGGTGAAATGACTCAAATTATTGTTGAAGCTGCCACATGGGCAAAAATAGCAAAATGTAAAGTTATTAGTGATGAGCATATTCATAAGGCATTGGTTGAGAGGGATAGAAGATTAAAAAAATATGATTCTAAATATTCTGAAATGATTAATGATAAATTTTTATTAATAGATACTGATGGTGCGAAAGTTGGTCAAATTAATGGTTTAACGGTTATGTCACTTGGGGATTATTCTTTTGGAAAACCTGTTAGAATTACAGCTAGCACATATACAGGTGTTGCTGGAATTGTAAATGTAGAAAGAGAAGTTGAATTATCTGGTCCTACACATTCAAAGGGAATGTTGATTCTTACTGGATTTTTAGGAAATAAGTTTGCTAAAGATAAGCCATTGTCATTATCTGCTACAATTTGTTTTGAACAATTATATAATGGGATTGATGGGGATAGTGCTTCTAGTACTGAACTTTATGCTTTACTTTCAAGTTTATCTGAGCTACCTATTGCACAAGGAATTGCAGTTACTGGTTCTATAAATCAGAAAGGTGAAATTCAAGCAATTGGTGGAGTTAATGAAAAAATTGAAGGATTTTTTGAAATTTGTCGTAGAAGGGGTCTTACAGGAAGTCAAGGTGTAATGATTCCGAAACAAAATATTGTGAATTTAAATTTACACGAGGATGTTATAAAAGCTGTTAAAGAAGGTAAATTCCATATTTACGGTATATCTACTATTGATGAGGGAATTGAAATTTTAACAGGAGTTCCAGCTGGTGATATAAATGTTCCAGGTACTGTATATTATCTAGTAAATCAAACACTAAAGAAATTTATTAAGAATGTAAGAGATAATAAATAATTGAAGGGAATTTTATGAAAGATAAAAAATTTATACGTAATTTTAGTATTATTGCGCATATTGATCATGGAAAGTCAACTCTAGCTGATAGGATGATTGAAATGACAGGTGCTCTTTCAAAGCGTGAAATGAAGGAGCAAGTACTTGATAACATGGATATTGAAAAAGAGAGAGGAATAACAATTAAATCCCAAGCTGTTAGAATGAAATATGTAGCTAAGGATGGAGTGGAATATGAATTTAATTTAATTGACACTCCTGGACATGTGGATTTTAATTATGAAGTTTCAAGAAGTTTGGCTGCTTGTGATGGCGCAATACTTGTTGTTGATGCTACACAGGGAGTTGAAGCGCAAACTTTGGCAAATGTTTATTTAGCACTTGAAAACAATTTGGAAATAATTCCTGTTATTAATAAAGTTGATTTACCATCTGCAAGACCGCAGGAAGTTAAAGATGAAATTGAAAATATTATAGGAATTCCTGCACAGGATGCTCCATGCATTTCGGCAAAAACTGGACTTAATGTTGATGAAGTTTTGGAGAGAGTTGTAACTGATATTCCAGCCCCTAGCGGTGACAATGATACTGAACTTAAAGCGTTAATTTTTGATTCTATTTATAATGATTACAAAGGTGCTTTGGCATATGTTAGAATTAAAGAAGGTAGTGTGAAAGTTGGGGATGAAATTAAATTGATGTCAACTGGTAAGGTTTTTAATGTTACTGAAGTTGGATATTTTGAACCTGGTAAATATCAACCTACGGATGAACTTAGTGTTGGAGAAGTTGGTTATATTGCAGCAAGTATTAAGAGTTTATCGGATGTAAGAGTTGGTGATACTATTACACATAAAGAAAATCCTGCAAAAGAAGCATTGCCTGGTTATAAAAAAGCAGAGCCAATGGTTTATTGTGGTATTTACCCAATGGATGGAGGAGATTATGAAAATCTTAAAGTTGCTCTTGAAAAATTAGTTTTAAATGATGCGGCTCTTCAATATGAGCCTGAAACATCTAGAGCACTTGGTAGTGGATTTAGATGTGGATTTTTAGGATTATTACATCTTGAAATCATTGAGGAAAGATTGGATAGAGAGTTTGACTTAAGTTTAATTACAACTGCACCATCTGTTATATACAAAGTTCATAAGACTGATGGGACAGTGGAAGATTTATATAATCCAGCAGATTTACCTGAATCTACAAAAATTAAATATTTGGAAGAGCCAATGGTTGCAGCTGATATTATAGTTCCAAAAGATTTTATTGGAAATGTAATGAGCTTATGTACTGAAAGAAGGGGTATTAGTAAGGATATGCAATATCTTGATGATACTAGAGTAATGCTTAAATACGATTTACCTTTAAATGAAATTATTTATGATTTCTTTGATACATTGAAATCTAGAACCAGGGGATATGCATCACTTGATTATTTCTTTAAAGAGTATGTAAAATCTGATTTGGTTAAGCTTGATATTCATGTTAATAATGAACCTGTTGATGCTTTATCTTTTATAGTACATAAATCTAATTCATATAAAAGAGGTAGACAACTTTGTGAAAGATTGAAGAAAGAGATTCCTAGACAATTGTTTACTATTCCTATTCAAGCGGTAATAGGTGGTACTGTAATTGCAAGGGAGACAATATCGGCACTTAGAAAAGATGTTTTAGCTAAATGTTATGGTGGTGATATTACTAGAAAGAAAAAATTGCTTGAAAAACAAAAAAGAGGTAAAAAGCGTATGAGACAATTTGGAAATGTTGAAATACCACAGGAAGCTTTCTTAAATGTTTTAAAAGTTGATGACGAGGAAAATTAATGGAAAATTATAATGATCAAATTGAAGGCAGAAATGCAGTTATTGAATTATTAAAATCTGGCAAGGATATTAATAAATTATATATTCAAAAAGGTGAAAAAAGTGGTTCAATAAATGAAATTTATGCCTTAGCTAAACAAAGAAAAGTGGTTATTGTTGAGCTTGAAAAAGTAAAGTTTGCTAAAATGGCACAAACACCTAGAGCGCAAGGAGTAATTGCAGTAGTTCCACCATACGAATATGTTAGTGTGGATGATATTTTAGATTATGCAAAATCTAAAAATGAAAAACCATTTATATTAATATTGGATGAAATTGAAGATCCTCATAATTTAGGATCAATTATTAGAACTGCTGAATGTACAGGGGTTCATGGTATTATAATTCCTAAAAGAAGATCTGCAATGGTGAATAGTACTGTGTTTAAGACATCAGTAGGAGCTGCAGAATATGTGAATGTTGCAGTTGTTAGAAACTTAAATGATACAATTAATTATTTAAAAGAAAATGATGTGTGGATTTATGCTACGGATATGTTGGCTAAAAATAATTACAATGAGGAGAAGTATGATTCTGGTGTTGGCATAGTAATAGGAAATGAAGGATTTGGAATTAGTAGATTAGTAAAGGAAAATTCTGATATACTTATAAAAATACCTATGAAGGGAAAAATCAATTCTCTTAATGCATCTGTTTCTGCGGCAATTGTAATGTATGAAGTAATGAATCAAAGAAATAAATAATGGAGGTTGCTCATGGCAATTAAATATCTTTCTGCTGAAAAAAAAGCAAAACAAAAAAGAAATCGTATAATTATAACTGTAATAACGACAATTTTAATTATTACAGCTATTGTATTATACTTGATTTTTAATACTGATTTTTTTAGAACTAAGAGAGGAGCTTTTATTAGACATCTTCAAACTACTTCTAATGCTTTTGATACGATTAATTCTATACAGGATAAGAGTGTATCTGAAGCTAGAAAGAATAAAAAGTATTATTTGAAAGGTTCAATGAAAATTAATTCTTCTGCCAATGTAGCGGATAGTAATATTTTAGATAAAATTAGAGTTAATATGATTGCTAAAAGTGATTATAAAAATGAAAAAAGCAATATGGATATTTCTATCACTAGTGATAATAATGAGATTTCAAAGATTTCAGTAATTCGTGATAGTGATTATTACGGTGTATTTAATTCTGATATTTCTAGTAGTTATATAAGTGTTAAAAATGAAAAGATTGGACAGTTTTTGTCCGATATTGATTTTAGTAATGCTGGAGTATTTGCTAGTGATTTAATCAAAGGTACTAAGTTTGATTTGACATCAAATTTAGCTAGCTCAATTGTTGATTTTGAAGTTAAGGATGTTTTAGAAGAATCAAAATTACAGAAAAAATATTTTCAAAAGTATTTTAAAATGCTAAAAGATGTTTCTGATATTGCATATACTAAAAAAGCTGATGACAAAGTTGTAATTGATGGTGTTAATCATAATGTTACAACATATACTCTTTCTTTGAATGAAATTGAAAGTGCTAATTTAGTTAAATCTATTGTTGATAAAATGACACAGGATAGTTTAACAATGGACTTTCTTACAACTAAATTAAGAATGCTAAATTTAAGTGAAGAGTATACTGATATTAATTCTTTAAACAGAAAATTAAAACAATTTGCAACAGAATATCAGTTAAATCCATCTAGATATGGAAAGCTAACTATTTCGGTTAGTGAGGAAAAACAAAATAACATTCAAACTGTTATTAAATTTGGAAATAATTCTATTGTAATTAACCATATTAAGAATAATAATGAAGAAATGTCTATTTTTAAAATTAATAATTCTTCTATTAAATTGAAAAAGGAAGATGCTAAAATTATAACGGAATTAAAAACAACTACTGATGAAAATATTGAAAGATTTATTTCTATTGTGAAAGAAAAAGTTGGTAGTGTTAATGATAATAATTTACAATATAATTATAATATCAAATATGTGAATGGTATAAAGTCACTTGATTTGACATATAATGAACAATATACTTTTGGCGATAATGTTGGAGAGATCCCAGGCTTTAAAGATGCTAATAATGTTGTTATATTAAATGAATTTAATAAGGAACAGGTAAAATCTTTTGTTGATAAATTGAAGCTTAAGATTAATGAAGTTTATATTTCAAAAGGTTCATCAATTGGAATTAGTTTGGATCCAATATTTACATTTTAATTGAATATGATTTGGTATAGATATATCTGGTTTAGAATATAGTATTAAGTATTCTAAATAGGATATATCTTTTTTTACTTTGAAATTAAATGTAACACATTTGTTTTTTTTTTTTTAATAATACCGAAATATTGATATTATATAATTTTCTTGAAGGAAATTGAAAGGATGTGTTTTATGAAAAATATTAAAATTTTTTTGATATTGTTGTTTTCATTTTTAATGATGGCTACAATATCTAATGCAACAGATGGAGTTACTGTAAAGATGGAGTTTATGGGTTCGGATGCTACAATGAATTTCGAATTTTCTGGTTTAACTCTTAATAAGGACAATAAAAAATATGAATGGGGATTTACTGAATTAAAAAATGATGAAATAACTAAATGGTATGATCTTGCAGATTTTACTAATAATAAAGCAAATGTTATAATAGACCCTAAGATTGAAAGTATAGCTAATATTGTTAATAAAAGTGATAGGGGTTTTGTTACAATTAGAGAAAAAGGTTCAAATATTGTAATGGAACCTATAGAAGTGGATTTTAGAATTCCTTTGTTAGAATTAACAAATAAACCGATTATAAATAATGGAGATAAATTTTCCTCAGGTAGAGAAGAATCTATAAATTTAAAATTGAATGATACTTTTAATTTGTCTTATCAATTGGAAAAAGTTACTGATTCTAATCTTATTAATAAATATAGAGAATTAAAGAATATTAATGCTAGCAAAAAAGATATTATTAATTCGCTTGAAAAAAATATAATAAAAAATCCAAGTTCAACTGGATGGATTGATTGGCATTATCAAAATGGAGGATATTATAATAAAGATGGCAGATATGGATATCCAATTGGAGAAATTAAAGTTAATGATGATGGACTTTATTATATGTGGATAAAAGCTTATAAAAGTGGATTAAAAACTGTATATGGTGTTTCATTGATAGATAACTTGGGTACAATTGTTCCTCTTGAAGGAATTTCATTATATTCTAATTATAATATTAGAGTTGGTGATGAAAGAAAATTAGATCTTGAGTATAAGCCAACACAAGCAAGTAATAGAGAAGTGACATGGGAATCTGAAGATAAATCGATTGCAACTGTTGATTCAGAAGGAAGAGTAAAAGGTATTAAAGCTGGATCAACAAAAATCACTGCAATATCAAAGGATGGAAATAAAAGAGCAACAACTGTTGTTAATGTTATTGAAAAAGGCAATGTATATGCTGGAAGTAGTGATAATGGTAAAGTAGTAAATGATTCAGTGAACAATAAGCAAAATATCAATAATACTAATCAAAAAGGTGCTAATAATAAGGAAACTATTATAAGTGCGAATGATAAAGATAATACAACAGCAAAAGGTAGATTACCACAAACTGGTGAAAGTTTAATAATAATTTCAAGTCTACTTGTTATTGGTTTGGCAACTATATTTGGAATAAGAATATATAATAAAAATTTCAGAGGAATTTAAAAATAAAACTCCCTATTTAATTATGGGGAGTTTTTTGTTACAAAATTATTAAAATATGTTGACTTTAATAGGAAAACATATTATAATAAAAAAGCATGTAAGTGATGCGATGAAGTAGGATGTGGCTACAGACCTTTAATATCAGGTGAGGTAGGGAACTCCTATGGAGTATGTCATGGCAAAGACCAGGCGGTAAGTTTTATAAAATTAAGAGTACTTATCCTAAGATTTCATGCAGAGCTTAGGATTTTATGATGTTCTATTATAGAACACCAGGGTGCGTTTATAGCTTCCGACTTATAACAAAAAACAAGGAGGGAAATTTCAATGGCAACAAATGTTGAAAAAGAAGCTAAAACAACAGCTAGAGTTACATCAGGAGCAAAAAGTGACAAAATAAGAATTAGACTTAAAGCTTATGATTCTGTAGTTTTAGAACAGTCTGCTGAAAAGATAGTAGATACTGCTAAAAAAACAGGAGCAAAGGTATCAGGACCAATTCCACTTCCAACAGAAAAGGAAATTGTTACAATTTTACGTTCTCCACATAAAGATAAAGACTCTAGAGAACAATTTGAATTAAGAACTCATAAAAGAGTTATAGATATTCTTTATCCAACACAAAAAACAGTTGACAGTTTAATGAAAATTGAATTACCAGCTGGTGTTGATATCTCAATAAAATTATAATAACCAATGCTAATTGATAAAGTTAGCCAATAGGAGGAAAAATGAAAAAAGCGTTAATAGGAAGAAAAATTGGAATGACACAAATTTTCGACGCAGAAGGAAAAGTTATTCCAGTAACAGCTATCGAAGTAGGACCATGTACAGTAGTACAAATCAAAACAAAAGAACAAGATGGTTATGAAGCTGTTCAATTAGGATTTGCAGATGTAAAAGAAAGCAAATTAAACAAACCAGAATTAGGAAGATTTGCAAAAGCAAAATTAGCTCCTAAAAAATATTTAAGAGAATTTAAATTAGATTCAATTGAAGGTTTAAATGTTGGTGATGAATTAAAAGCTGACGTATTTGAAATTGGAGATAAATTAGATATTCAAGGTACATCTAAAGGAAAAGGATTCCAAGGTGTTATCAAGAGACATGGACAAGCAAGAGGACCAATGGGACATGGTTCTATGTATCATAGAAGACCAGGTTCAATGGGACCAACATCAACTCCAGGTAGAGTTTTCCCAGGTAAAAAATTACCAGGACATATGGGTGATGTAACAGTTACAATTCAAAATTTAGAAGTTGTTAAAATTGATTTAGACAAGAACGTTATTTTAGTAAAAGGATCAGTTCCTGGTGCTAAAGGTTCAATCTTAAAAGTTAAATCAACTACAAGAGTATAGGAAGGAGGTTACAATGGCTAAGGTAGAAGTAATTAATGTTGAAGGAAAAAAAGTTAAAGAATTAACTTTAAATGATAGTGTATTTGGAATTGAACCAAATATGAATGTTGTTCATAGCGTAGTATTAAATTATTTAGCTAATCAAAGACAAGGAACACAAAATACAAAAACAAGAGCTGAGGTAGCCGGTGGTGGAAGAAAACCTTGGAGACAAAAAGGTACAGGACGTGCAAGACAAGGTTCTATTAGAGCACCACAATGGATCAAAGGTGGTATCGCATTAGGTCCAAAACCACGTTCATACAAATATAAAATTAATAAAAAAGAAAGAGCATTAGCTGTTAGATCAGTATTAAGTGCTAAATTAGCAGAAAATGAATTAGTTGTTGTTGATCAATTTGGATTAAATGAAATCAAAACAGCAAAATTTGCAAAGATTTTAAACAATATCAAAGTTGAAGGAAAATCATTAGTTGTTATTCCTGAAAACGATGTAAATGTTCAAAAATCAGCAAGAAATATCAAAGGTGTTAAAACAACAATAGTTGATACAATGACAGTATATGATATTTTAAATGCTAGAAACTTAGTAATAACAGAAAATGCTATTAAGAAGATAGAGGAGGTATACGCATAATGTTACCAGAAGATATCATAATAAAACCTATTATTACTGAAAAAAGTAATGTAGAAATGCAAGCTGGAAAATACACTTTTGAAGTTAATAAAAAAGCTACAAAGGTAGATGTAAAAAGAGCAGTAGAAAAATTATTTAATGTTAAAGTATTAAAAGTTAACACAATCAATGTTTCTGGAAAAGAAAAAAGAGTTGGAAGAAATATTGGTAAAACAGCTGATTGGAAAAAAGCAATTGTTTCAATTGATGTAAATCCAGGAGCTGAACAATCATACTTAACAAAAGGTGGAAAAGTAACAAAAGTTACTAAGAAATATAATGATTCAATCGCAGAAGTTACTGGGGTTTAATTATTAAAATTAACGAGAAATAACTCGGATAATAAAAAATATCTGTGAGTAGAACAGGAAAAAATCTACATAGTATAAGGAGAATTAAAATGGGAATAAGAAGATTTAGACCAATCACTCCATCACAAAGAAATATGTCTGTATTGGATTTTAAAGAAATCACAAAGAAGACACCTGAGAAATCTTTATTAGCAGTTAAGAAAAGCAAAGCTGGTAGAAATGCTCAAGGTAAAATCACAGTTAGACATCAAGGTGGCGGAAATAGAAACAAATATAGAATAATCGATTTCAAAAGAAATAAATTAGATATGGAAGCAACAGTTGTTGGTATCGAATATGATCCAAACAGAACAGCTAATATTGCTTTAATTAAATATGTTGATGGCACATTAGCATATATCATTGCTCCAAAAGGATTAACAAATGGAGATAAAGTTATTTCATCAGAAAGAGCTGATATTAAACCAGGAAATGCAATGAAATTAGAAAACATTCCAGTTGGTACATTAGTTCATAATGTTGAATTAAATCCTGGACAAGGTGCAAAACTTGTAAGAGTTGCTGGACAATCAGCACAATTAATGGCTAAAGAAGGAAAATATGCTCATTTAAGATTACCATCAGGTGAAATGAGATTAGTTTTAGCTAATTGTAAAGCTACAATTGGTGTAATTGGAAATGAAGAACATGAAAATGTTAAATTAGGAAAAGCAGGTAAAACAAGATACTTAGGTATTAGACCAACAGTTAGAGGATCTGCAATGAACCCTAACGATCACCCTCATGGTGGTGGTGAAGGTAAATCACCTATCGGACATGCTGGACCATTAACACCTTGGGGTAAACCAGCACTTGGATATAAGACAAGAGCAAAACATAAAAAATCAAATAGATTAATTACAAAGAGAAGAAAATAATCAGAAAGGAGATTATTATGTCAAGATCAAGCAAAAAAATGCCATTTGTTGCTCCAAAACTTTTAAAAAGAATTGAAGCTATGAATGAAAGCAGTAGTAAAGAAGTATTAAAGACATGGTCTAGAGCATCAACTATATATCCACAAATGATTGGTCACACAATAGCTGTTCATGATGGAAGAAAACATGTACCAGTTTTTATTAGTGAAGAAATGGTTGGACATAAATTAGGAGAATTTGCTCCAACAAGAACATTTAAAGGACATGCTGGTGCAAAAGGTAAATAATAAAATAAAGGGTTAATATATATACTATATTATTAAGAAGGAGGATATTACCGTGGCAGAAGAAGAAAAGAAAGTAACTGCAAAAAAGACAGCTACAAAAACAACAGCTGCAAAAAAGACAACAGCTACTAAAGCTACTAAAACAACTAAAACAACAACTGCTAAGAAAGCAACAACTACAAAAATAGTTAAAGCTACAGCTGCTAAAACTACAGAAAAACCTGCAGTAAAGGCTGAAAAGAAAGTTGAAGTTAAAGCTAATGAAGAATTAGTTGCAAAAGCTACAGTAAAATATGAAAGAATGTCAAGCAGAAAAGTTGCGATTGTTGCTAACTTAATTAGAGGAAAAAATGCTGACGAAGCAATGGCTATTTTGAGATTTACACCAAAAGCTGGTGCAGAAGTTTTAATAAAATTATTAAAATCAGCAATTGCAAATGCTGAAAATACAAAAAATATGACACATAGCAAATTATATGTAGCTGAAATATATTCTAATCAAGGACCTACATTAAAGAGAATTAGACCTGCAGCTAAAGGTTCAGCTGTAAGAATTAGAAAAAGAACAAGTCATACTACAATTGTATTAAAAGAGCGTGTTTAGAATATATAAGGAGGAAAATACAAAATGGGACAAAAAATGGATCCACGTGGATTAAGAGTTGGTGTTATCAATGACTGGAATTCTAGATGGTATGCAGATGCTAAACATTTTGGTGATTATGTAGTAGAAGACAATAAAATTCGTACATTTATCAAAAAGAAGTTATATGTAGCTGGTATTTCAAAAATTGAAATCGAAAGAACACCTAAATTTGTTAAAGTTAATGTTTTCACAGCTAAACCAGGTATTGTTATTGGTAAAGGTGGAAATCTTTCAGAACAATTAAAAGCTGAAGTTGAAAAATTAATTAACAAACAAATTAATTTAAATATTATTGAAGTTAAAGATGTTGATGTAAATGCACAATTAGTTGCTGAAAATATAGCAGCACAACTTGAAAGAAGAATTTCATTTAGAAGAGCAATGAAACAATGTATGCAAAGAACAATGAGAGCAGGAGCTTTAGGTATAAAAACTGCTTGTTCTGGAAGACTTGGTGGAGCAGATATGGCTAGAACTGAGTTTTATAAAGAAGGAACAGTTCCACTACAAACTTTAAGAGCAGATATTGATTATGGATTTGCTGAAGCTAATACTACTTATGGTAAAGTTGGTGTTAAAGTTTGGATTTACAAAGGCGAAATTCTTCCATCAAAAACAAAAAAAGTAGAAGGAGGAAATAGCAATGCCATTGATGCCAAAAAAGACTAAGTTTAGAAAAGAACAAAAGGGTAGAGTAAGAGGAAAAGCAACAAGAGGTAATAAAGTTTCTTATGGTGAATTCGGTTTACAAACAACTGAAATCGGTTTAATAAGATCAAACCAAATTGAAGCAGCCCGTGTTGCTATGACACGTTATATAAAAAGAGGTGGACAAGTTTGGATTAAAATATTCCCAGACAAACCAATTACAAGTAAACCTATCGGTACTCGTATGGGTAAAGGTAAAGGAGCTGTTGAATATTGGGTAGCACCTGTTAAACCTGGAAGAGTTATGTTTGAAATAGCTGGTGTTCCAGAAGCTACTGCTAAAGAAGCTTTTAGATTAGCTGCTAGTAAGTTACCAGTTAAAACAAAATTCGTAAAAAGAGAAGTAGGCGGTGATAAAGATGAAGATTAATAAAATTAAAGAAATGTCTTCACCAGATCTAGTAAAGGAATTAGGAGAATTAAAACAAGAATTGTTTAAATTAAGATTTAGTTTAGCAACAAATGGTTTAGATAATCCTAAAAAAATCAGTGAAGTAAAGAAAGATATTGCAAGAATTAATACAATATTAACACAAAGAAAGTTAGAAGAAGCTAATAAATAGAGAAAGGAGATACCATAATGGTTGAAAGAAATCTTCGTAGAACAATGATTGGTAAAGTTGTATCTGACAAAATGGATAAAACAGTAGTCGTTGCAGTTGAAACAAGAAAAATGGACAAAACATATGGTAAGATTAAGAAATCTACATATAAATTAAAAGCACATGATGAAGAAAACAAATGCCAAGTTGGAGATACAGTTAAAGTTATGGAGACAAGACCTTTATCTAAAGATAAAAGATTTAGAGTTGTTGAAATAACAGCAAAGGCTATAATTAAATAATCATAGAAAGGAAGGAATTTACTATGGTACAGCAACAAACTATATTAAAAGTAGCAGATAACACTGGAGCAAAAGAGATTATGTGTATCAGAGCTCTAGGTGGATCATATAGAAAATATGCTGGAGTAGGTGATGTTATTGTCGCTTCTGTAAAAAGTGCAGCACCAGGTGGAGTTGTAAAAAAAGGACAAGTTGTTAAAGCAGTAGTTGTTAGAACAAAAAAACCTATTCAAAGAGTAGATGGAACAGTTGTAAGATTTGATGAAAATGCAGCTGTAATAATAAAAGATGATAAAACACCAACTGGAACTCGTATATTTGGACCAGTTGCAAGAGAATTAAGAGATAAAGAGTACATGAAAATTTTATCTCTAGCACCAGAAGTATTATAATAGGAAGAGGTGAATAGCATGAAATTGAGAAAAGGTGATACAGTTAAAGTATTATCTGGCAATGATAAAGGTAAAACAGGCGAAATTTTATCAGTTGATGTTAAAAATAATAAAGTAATTGTTAAGGGCATTAATATAAAGAAGAGAGCTACAAAACCTAGAAGAGCTGGAGAAGAAGGCGGAATCATTGCATCAGAATATCCAATAGATGCAAGCAATGTTGCATATGTAGATGCAAAAGGTGAAATCGTAAAGATTGGATATAGTGTAAATAAAGATGGTAAAAAGGTTCGTGTTTCTAGAAAATCTGGAGCAGAATTAAAGAAATAATTCGAGGAAAGGAGTATATTAGAACTTATGGATATCTTAAGTGAACAATATAAAAATGAAGTAGTTCCTGCTTTAATTAAAAAGTTTGGATATAAATCAATTATGGAAGTTCCAAAACTTGAAAAAATCGTTCTTAATGTAGGTTTAGGTGATGTTAAGGAAGATCCAAAGTCAATTGAAAATACAATTAAAGATTTAACTATAATTACAGGTCAAAAGCCAGTAATTACAAAAGCTAAAAAAGCTATTGCAGCTTTCAAATTAAGAGCTGGAGTTAATATTGGTGTTAAGGTTACATTAAGAGGAAGTAAAATGAATGATTTTGCATTCAAGTTATTTAATGTAGCTTTACCTAGAGTAAGAGATTTTAGAGGTGTTAAAGCTGATTCATTTGATGGAAGAGGAAACTATTCAATGGGTATTAAAGAACAATTAATATTCCCAGAAATTGAATATGATAAAGTTGATAAAATTAGAGGAATGGACATTATCTTTGTTACAACAGCAAAGACTGATGAAGAGGCAAAAGAGCTATTAACTCTTCTTGGAATGCCTTTTAAAAATAAATAATAGGAGGATATTAGTAGCAAATGGCTAAGAAATCTTTAAAAGTTAAACAACAAAAACCACAAAAATATGCAACTAGAGAATATAATAGATGCAAAATTTGTGGAAGACCACATGCATATATTAGAAAATTTGGAATTTGCCGTGTATGTTTCAGAGAATTAGCACATAAAGGTGAAATCCCAGGTGTTAAAAAGGCAAGTTGGTAATATATAATATATAAATTTGAAAAAAGGAGGGATTAAGTAAATGACAACTACAGACCCAATAGCAGATATGCTAACAAGAATTAGAAATGCAAATAGTGCTAGACATATAACTGTTGAAATCCCAGCATCAAAATTAAAATTAGCAATTGCGCAAATTTTATTGGATGAAGGTTATATAAAAAGTTTTGAAAAAATCGAAGATGGAAAACAAGGTATGATTCAAGTTACATTGAAATATGATGAAAAAGGTAAAAGAGTTATCTCTGGTTTAAAGAGAATTAGTAAACCAGGTCTTAGAATTTATGTTTCATGTGAAGAATTACCTCAAGTTCTTAACGGTTTAGGAATTGCTTTAGTTTCAACATCTAAAGGAATTAAAACAGATAGAGATGCTAGAAGAGAAGGCTTAGGCGGAGAAGTTTTAGCATACGTATGGTAATATACTTAAAATTTAAAGGAGGAAAACCAAATGTCAAGAATAGGTAAACAACCTATTACTGTACCAGCTGATGTAACTGTTACAATTGATGAAGCAAATCATCATATTACAGTTAAAGGTCCAAAAGGACAATTAGAAAGAGATTATAATCCAGAAGTTACAGTAAAGATGGAAGGAAATATAATTAATGTTTCTGTTGATAGTAAAAAACATGATAATTTACATGGTTTAAATAGAACATTAATTGCTAACATGGTTGAAGGTGTTGAGAATGAATTTAAAAAAGTTCTTCAAATCAATGGTGTTGGTTACAGAGCAAACAAACAAGGTAATGATCTTGTAATGAATTTAGGTTATTCACATCAAGTTATTGTTACACCACCAGAAGGAATTGAATTTGATTTACAAGGAACAAATTTAATTACTGTTAGAGGTATAAATAAGGAAGTTGTTGGTCAAGTAGCAGCTGTTATTAGATCAAAGAGACCACCTGAAGTATACAAAGGCAAGGGTATTAAATATATTGATGAACATATTAGACGTAAAGAAGGAAAAACAGGTAAGAAATAATAGTTAGTTGTTTTTCGAGTATCGATTAATTAGAAAGGAGATATGACATGGTTTCAAAGGTTAATAGAAAATTTGAAAGAGCTAGAAGACATAGAAGAGTTCGTAATAAAGTTAATGGAACTGCAGAATGTCCAAGACTTTCAGTTTTTAGAAGTAATACAGGAATCTATGCTCAAATCATTGATGATACAGCAGCTGTAACTTTAGCTCAAGCTTCAACAATGGACAAAGAAGTTAAAACAAAACACTGTAACAAAGAAGCTGCTAAAGAAGTTGGTGCATTAATTGCTAAAAGAGCAAAAAGTAAAAAAATAACAGATGTTGTTTTTGATAGAGGCGGATATATTTATCACGGAGTTGTTAAAGAATTGGCTGATGCTGCAAGAGAAGGCGGACTTAATTTTTAAGAGAAGGAGGAAATCATAGTGCAAGAAAAAAGAGAAAGACGTGAAGAAAATTCTGAATTAAAAGAAAAAGTAGTTGCAATTAACAGAGTAGCAAAAGTTGTTAAAGGTGGAAGAAATTTCAGATTTAGTGCTGTTGTTATTGTTGGTGATGAGGCTGGACATGTTGGTATCGGTAATGGTAAAGCAGTTGAAGTTCCAGATGCAATTAAAAAGGCAATTGAAAATGCTAAAAAGAATTTAATAGAAGTTCCTATTGTTGGTACAACAGTACCTCATGAATATATTGGAACATTCGGAAGTGCTCAAGTTATCTTAAAACCAGCTACAGAAGGTACTGGACTTATTTCTGGAGGTAGTGTAAGACCAGTATTGGAACTTGCAGGATACAGAGATGTTAGAACAAAGATTATTGGTACTAATAATCCAAGAAATGTTGTTTATGCTACATTAAATGGATTAAAGAGTATGGAAACAATTGAATCTGTTGCTAAAAAAAGAGGAATTAGAGTAGAAGACGTAAGATAATATAAAATTGTATTTTGATATTGTGTTTTTTATATAAAACATATATTCTATACTAAGATAAAAAATTTAATAAGGAGGTGTATCCATAATGAAACTAGAAGAACTTAAACCAACAATGAAGAAAAGTACTAGAACAAGAGTAGGACGTGGTGTTGGTAGTGGTCTTGGAAAAACTTCAGGAAGAGGACATAAAGGTCAAAAAGCAAGAAGTGGCGGTGGAGTTAGACGTGGATTTGAAGGTGGTCAAACACCATTATATAGAAAATTACCAAAAAGAGGTTTTAACAATTCTATATTCGCAAATCATTACACAGAAGTAACTTTAATAATGCTTAATAAAGCAACAACAGAAGTTGTTGACGCTGAAAGTTTGATAAAAGACGGAATTATTAAGAAAGTTAATGATGGACTTGTTATATTAGGAACAGGTAAATTAGAGAAAAAATTAACTGTAAAAGCTGCTAGATTTACAAAAGGTGCTAAAGAACAAATTGAAGCTCTAGGTGGAAAGACTGAGGTGGTATAATTGTTCAAGTCAATTGTAAATGCTTTTAAAACTCCAGAAATTAGAAAGAAAATATTATATACGGTATTACTTTTAGTTTTATTTAGATTAGGTTGTTTTTTAACAATTCCGATGGTAAATATTATTAAATTACAAACAACTATGGATGCTGGTGCAAACAGTGTGGTAGGTTTGATTAATGTTATTTCTGGTGGTGCTTTTTCTAGATTATCTATATTTGCTATGTCAATTACTCCGTTTATTACATCTTCAATTGTTGTACAATTATTAGGAATGATTGTGCCTTCACTTGAAAAAATGATGAAAGAAGGTGGAGAAGAGGGCAGAAAGAAAATTGATAGATTAACTAAAGTAATCACTTTAGTGTTAGCAATTATCGAAGCTATAGGTATTTATATATCATATAAAAATTCTGGAATTTTTGCTCAATCAAAAATGACTGGATTTATAGTTGTTATATCACTTGTTGCTGGTTCTCAATTACTTGCATGGCTTGGTGATAAAATAACAACAAAAGGTATTGGAAATGGTATTTCAATGTTGATATTTGCAGGTATTGTTTCATCAATCCCAGCTGCTTTAACACAATTAGGAACATTAGTTGTTGTTGATGGTGCATTTAGTACAGTAGGATTAATTAAAGCTATTTTATTAGTTTTAGCTGTATTAGTTTTAGTTGTTGGAGTTGTATTTGTTACATTAGCAGAGAGAAGAATTCCTGTACAATATTCTAAAAAAGTTGTTGGAAGAAGAATGGTAGGTGCACAAAATACTCATATACCAATAAAGCCAGCTTTGGCTAATGTTATGCCAATTATTTTTGCATCATCATTTATGACATTCCCTGCAATGGTTATTCAATTATTTGTACATAATATTGAAAATACTACAGGATTTTGGAGAGTAATTTATAATTTATCAATTGCAACTTATTCTTCAACTACAGTTGGATGGCATTATACAATAATAAATGCAATTATTTATTTAGTATTAATAGTAGGATTTACATATTTTTATACGTATGCTACATTTAATCCAGCTGAAATTTCAAGTACTATTAAGCAAAATGGTGGATTTATACCAGGAATTAGAGCTGGAAAACCAACTACAGAATATTTAACAAATGTTCTTACAAAAATTACTTTATTTGGTGCATTGTTTTTAGCAGCTATTGCTATTATCCCAATGCTTGCAAGAGGAATTGGATTGAATACTGCGTTTGGTGGAACATCAATATTGATTGTTGTTGGTGTTGCAATCGAATTAGGTGATCAATTGAAATCACAATTAGTTATGAGACATTATAAAGGATTTTTGGAAAAATAAATTTAATATATATTGCCTTGTAGCAATATATATATGGTTTTGTGGAAGCTATATATATATTGCTACTTGGCTTTTTAATGGAGGCAAAAAAATGATTATTATTATGTTAGGTGCTCCAGGTAGTGGAAAAGGCACAATTGGTAATAAGCTTTGTGAAAGATATAATTTAGAGCATATTGCTACAGGGGATATTTTTAGAGATGAAATTAAAAGAAAGACAGAATTAGGAATTAAAGCTAATGAATATATTTCTCAAGGAAAATTAGTTCCTGATGAAATTACTATTGGAATGGTTGAAAATAAATTAAAAGAATCTAGAAATGTTTGTTTAGATGGTTTTCCAAGAACAATTCATCAAGCTGAAGCATTAAAAGAGTTTTTGAAAGATAATAATGAATCTGTTAATGCTGTTATTAATTTAAGTGTTCCTGATGAAGATTTAATTAAAAGAACTTCAAGTAGAATAGTATGTCCTAATAAAGAGTGTGGGGCGTCTTATAATACAATTTTCTTACCACCAAAAGTTGCAGGTGTTTGTGATGTTTGTGGAACAAAATTAGTTAAGAGACCTGATGATGAAGTTGAAACTATAAAAAATAGAATTGCAGTTTATTATGAAAATACTCAACCACTTATTTCATATTATGAAAAAGAAGGATTATTAGAAACTATTAATATTAATATTTATTCTGAAACAACAATGGAAGATACAACAGCTAAAGCTGTTGAGAGAATAAATGCGCGTAATAAATAATTTGCGTTAGAATAGAGGGTAAAATGGTAACGATAAAATCAAAATCTGAAATCGTAAAAATGAGAGAAGCTTGTCGTGTTGCAGCTCTTGCTCAACAAGCTGTTGAAAAAGCAATAAGACCAGGTATTTCTACTTGGGAACTTGATAAAATTGCTGAGGAAACAATGAGAGCGAATGGAGCAATTCCAGCAGAAAAAGGGTATCCAAGTGGAATGAAGGGAGTTCCTGATTTTCCTGGATCAATTTGTGCATCAATAAATGATATGATTATTCATGGTATACCTTCTAAAAGGGATATTTTACATGAAGGTGATATTATAAGTATTGATTTAGTTGCATACAAAGATGGTTTTAATGGTGATTGTTGTAGAACTTATGGTGTAGGAACTATTTCTAAAGAAGCTCAATATTTAATTGATGTTACAAAACAAGCTTTTTTTGAAGGTATTAAATATGCTACTAAGAATAATCGCTTAGGCGATATTTCACATGCAATTGGTCAATATGTTCAAGATAATGGATTGGATGTAATTAGAGAATTTGAAGGACATGGTATTGGAAGAGAGATGCACGAAGACCCAGGTATTCCTAATTATGGAAAAGCTGGAAGAGGTATAAGACTTGAACCTGGTATGACGCTTGCAATTGAACCAATGGTTGTTGCAGGTGATAGGGATATTTGTCAAGGTGATGATGGATGGTCTATATGGACAGTTGATGGTAGTTTATCTGCTCATTATGAAAATACTATTTTAATTACAGAAAAAGGCCCAGAAATATTGACATTACTATAAGAGTATTATATAATTAAGTAGTTATTATGGGACGTAGTCCCTGATTCACAAACCATTAAATTGGAGGAAGATACTTATATGTCTAAAGAGGATGTCATTGAAGTAGAAGGTATTGTTTCAGAATCATTACCTAATACAATGTTTAAAGTAAAACTTGAAAATGGACATGAGGTTCTAGCTCATATTTCTGGAAAATTAAGAATGAATTATATCAAAATTTTACCAGGAGATAAAGTTAAGTTAGAATTATCACCATACGATCTTACTAAAGGTAGGATTAAATGGAGAGCTAAATAAATTAAAGTAAATCAGGAGGTGTATTCTAATGAAAGTAAGACCATCAGTTAAAAAAATGTGTGACAAATGCAAAATCATTAAAAGAAATGGTGTAATTAGAGTTATATGCGAAAATCCAAAGCATAAACAAAGACAAGGATAATAAAAATATTTAATTTGGTATTTGTATTTATTATGGAGCGGCTGAAAGCATAATAGATATTTATATATTTTTCTAATGTTATTTAAAGATTGTATTATGGATGATTTAATTATTAGTACCTTTCATAATAATTATTTATGAAATAATATGATGCATTTCACCTTTAAATAATGATTAGATATTAATTTTAAGAAAGAGGTGCAAGAATGGCTCGTTTAGCAGGAGTTGACCTACCTAAAGAAAAAAGGGTAGAAATAGGACTAACATATATTTATGGTATAGGATTAAAAAGATCTCAAAAGATTCTTAGTGATGCAGGTGTAAGCCCTGATGTAAGAGTTAAAGATTTAACATCTGAACAAGAACAAGCAATTAGAAATGCTATGTCATCATATGTATTAGAAGGTGACCTAAGAAGAGAAGTTGCTTTGAATATTAAGCAATTGGTTGAAATGGGTTGTTATAGAGGATTAAGACATAGAAGAAATTTACCTGTAAGAGGTCAAAGATCTAAGACTAATGCTCGTACAAGAAAAGGACCAAGAAAATTAGTAAGTAAAAAATCTGATAAAAAATAAGATGTTGATTTTACTAGATTATATTGCTAGTAATTGAGGAAGGAGAAAATGTAAGAATGGCTACTAAAAAAACAGGAGCAAAAAAGACTACAACTAGAAGAAAAGTTAATAGACATGTAGAATCTGGAAAAGCTTTTATACATTCAAGTTTTAATAATACAATTATTTCTATTACAGACATGAACGGAAATGTTATTTCATGGGCAAGTGCTGGAGAACTTGGATATAAAGGTTCTAGAAAGAGCACACCATTCGTAGCAGGAGAAGTTGCTGAAACAGCAGCTAAAATTGCTTTAGATCAAGGTTTGAAAACTGTTGAAGTTTTTGTTAAAGGACCTGGTGCAGGACGTGAGTCAGCTATTAGACAATTACAAGTTGCAGGTTTAGATATTACAGCTATATCAGATGTAACACCTATTCCACATAATGGTTGCAGACCACCAAAAAGAAGAAGAGTATAATTTTTTAAAATAAATTAAGAATAATCGTGAAAAGGAGAAAGGAAAATGGCAAGATTTAATGTTCCAGTTCTAAAAAGATGTAGAGCTTTAGGAATAAGTCCAGCATATATTGGTATCAACAAAACTTCTATAAAGAAACCAAAAAATTCTTTTAAGAAATTAAGTGAATATGGTATCCAATTAAGAGAAAAACAAAGAGCTAAATTCATTTATGATGTAAGTGAATCACAATTTAGAAGCTATTTTGAAAAAGCTATTAATAAAAAAGGTATTACTGGTGAAATATTACTTCAAATTCTAGAAAGTAGATTAGACAATGTGCTTTTCAGAGCAGGATTTGCTGCAACTAGACCACAAGCAAAACAATTAATCTCTCATGGTGCAATTGAAGTAAATGGAAGAAAGACAGATATTTCTTCATATTTAGTTAAAGCAGGAGATGTTGTTGCAGTAAGAGAAATTAAAAATAACAATCCAGTTATTAAAGCAAATATCGAAGATGGTTCTTTAACAGTACCAGCTTGGATTGAATTAAATAAAGAAAAATTAAGTGCTACAATACTTAGAATGCCAGCAAGAGAAGAAATTGATCTTCCAATTGAAGAACACTTCATTGTTGAGCTTTACTCAAAATAATGTCTTTAATTTTTTTGCTATTTGGGTTTGCATAAGCTTAATCCAAAGTATTTTAGGAGGTAGAAATGATAGAATTCGAAAAGCCAAATATTAAATGTTTGGAAATTGATAAAGTAAATCACTATGGTAAATTCGTATGTGAACCATTGGAAAAAGGATATGGAGTTACTATAGGAAATTCTTTAAGAAGAATTTTACTTTCATCATTACCAGGTTGTGCTATTAAAGGTGTAAAAATTGAAGGTGCACAACATGAATTCGCAATTATCCCAAATGTTGTTGAGGATGTTTCAGAATTAATTTTAAATTTAAAAATGGTAAGACTTAAGTTCGATAAAAATGAAGAGAAATCATTGAGAATTGAATTTGATGGTGAAGGAGAAGTTAAGGCTAAAGATATCATTACAGATGGAACAGTAGAAATTTTAAACCCTGATCTTCATATTGCTACAGTATCAAAAGGTGGTAAATTCCATGTTGATATGATTGCTGATATGGGTAGAGGATATAACACAGCAGAAAAAAACAAGACACCAAATCAACCTATTGGAGTTATTTCAATTGATTCAATTTATTCTCCAGTTAAAAAGGTTAATTACTCAGTTGAAAATACTAGAGTTGGACAAATGGTAGATTATGATAAATTAACTATTGAACTTTGGACTGATGGTTGCTTAGAGCCATATGAAGCTTTAAGTTTAGCAGCTAAAGTTATGACTGAACATTTACAATTATTTGTAGAATTATCAGAGACTGCAAAAAACACATCTATTATGATTGAAAAAGAAGAAGATAAAAAAGAAAAGATTTTAGAAAGACCAATTGAAGAGTTAGAATTATCTGTTAGATCTTTTAATTGTTTAAAGAGATCAGGTATTTCAACAGTTGGGGATTTAGCTTGTAAGAGTGAAAATGATATGATGAAAGTTAAAAATCTTGGAAAGAAATCATTGGATGAAGTTATTGCTAAGTTACATGAGTTAGGTTTAAATCTAAGAAATGAAGAAGATATATAAATTATCATAATGAATAATTAGAAAGGTGAGAAAGATGGCAAACAGAAAGTTAGGAATGACAACTGATATTCGTAAGTCAGTTTTAAAGAATCTTACTACTGATTTAATTTGGCATGAAAAGTTGGAAACAACAGAAGCTAGAGCTAAAGAAGTTAAAGCTATTGCAGATAGTATTATAGCATTAGCATGTAAAGAAAAAGACAACTATACAGAAGTTGATGTTAAAGTTGTTAAAGCTAAGTTAGATAGTAAAGGTAATAAAGAAACAGCTGTTACAAAAAGTAAAAACGGAAATGAATTCCTTAAAGTTGTTAAAGAAGAAAAAATTGAAAAAAGACAAAAAGATAATGTTACAAGATTAAATGCTAGAAGAAAAATCATGACTAAAGTTAATAAAGTTAAAGATGAAAACGGAAATAGCATTGATTTAGCAGATAAATTATTTAACGTTTTAGGACCAAGATATGAAAAGAGAACTGGTGGTTATACACAAATCATAAAATTAGGTCAAAGACGTGGAGATGGCGCTGAAACAGTTATCTTAAAATTAGTTTAATATATTAACCCTAGATGTTTTGGCATTTAGGGTTTTGTTTTATATTATAAAAAGTTTATATATAGAATAGTGGAGGAGATATGATTAGTTTAATAACTGGTGCTTCATCAGGAATTGGTAGGGATATGGCTTTTGAATTTGCTGATAGAGGTTATGATTTGATTTTAGTAGCTAGAAGTTTTAATAAGCTTAAGGAAGTGAAAAATGAAATCATTAAAAAGTATGATAAGTGCAATGTGTTTATTATGGAATGTGATGTTAGTAATGTTGAATCTGTGAAGAATTTATATAATGATGTTCGAAAAGAATTTGGTAATATTGATGTGTTAGTTAATAATGCTGGATTTGGAGATTGTGGAAAATTTTATGAAACGGACATAGAAAAAGATATTTCGATGATTAATACAAATATTTTAGGACTTCATATTTTAACTAAATTATTTTTGAGAGATATGGTGAAAGTAAATAATGGTTATATTTTAAATATAGCTTCTATTGCAGGGTTTATGCCAGGTCCATTGATGGCAACTTATTATTCAACAAAGGCTTATGTTGTTAGATTGACTAGAGCAATAGCAAAAGAATTAAAATTTGTTAATTCAAAAGTTAGAATTGCTGCATATTGTCCGGGGCTTGTTGATACCGAGTTTAATAAAAATGCGAATGTTACTTTTTCATTAAAAGGACAGAGTAGTAGTGATGTTGCTAAGATTGGAGTTAATGGATTATTTAAATCTAGGAAAATAGTTTATTTTTCTAGTATATTAATAAGAATTGTTGCTTGTTTAGCAAAAATTATGCCAGAATCTTTTATGGCTAATCAAGCATATAGGACGCAAAAGAAGAAATTAAGATAATGTATGTTAGGATATAAAGTTTGTATATGGTATATACAGACTTTATTTTTGATTTGTTAAATCCTATTAATATTTCTTTTGCTATATATTGTAGTACGAAAATATCACTTTTATCACGAACAAGTGTACATTATTGTGCTTGATTTTATTTTTTTTTTAATATATAATTGCTTAGTATTATAAGATGCGTATATTTTAGGAGGTTATGAAATTGGCTACTAGAAAGAAAAGTGCAAAAAAGCAAAAACAAAGCGTTAAATTTAATGTTCAATGGCTTATATTAATTTTAGTTAGTTTTTTAATGATTGCTTTTGTTTATTTTAAGCAGGGTAAAATTGGAAATGAAATTAGTTTAGCACTTGGTGGAATTTTTGGATTTATAAAGTATTTTTTACCAGTCTCAATGTTGATTTTTACTATATTTATGATTGCTGAAAATGAAAAGAAGGTAACATCCAAAGTTTTTGTATTTTTCCTATTTTTCTTAATGATTAATATTGTGTTAGCAACATACCAAATATCTAATGGAAATATTAATCCGACTGATAAAATGTCTGATATTTTATCTAAGGGATATGAATTAGGTACAAGGGATATTGGTGGAGGTGCTTTTGGTACACTTTTTGCAGTTCCTGCAGTAAGAGCGATTGGTGCAATAGGTACATCAATATTGTGTTTTGGAATTATGCTAATTATTATAATAATTGCATTTAAAATTAATGTTGTTGGAGATGTAATTGAGTTTAAAGAAAATCTTTCTGAGCATAGAGCTAGAAATAAAGAATTAGCTATGCAAAATGAGAAAAAAACGCAAAAATTGATTAAAGAACAAAAAGTTAAAGAAGATTCTGCTATACAAATTACTTCCATGTCTAATGAAGAAGTTAATAATCGACCTAAGAAAAGTAAAGGAATATTTAGTGTTTTTACCAAATATTATGATGATAATGATGTTGCAGGTATAAAAAAAGAGTCTGCAATAATGAAAAATATTGCTACTAGTACTGATGTTGATTATGGGGATAGCTTAGTTCAAGATGATGGAAACTTTGAAGATGAAATAAATATAAATTTACCATTATCTAAGAATTCGGACGGTGGCTCTGAACAATTAGAAATTCCTAATATGAAAACAAATACTGGAAGAAAAACAATTAATAAATTTGATAATAATGTTGAAAAAAATAACAAAGTATCTGAAGAGGTTTCTCCAGAATCTTTGGGATTGAATGATAGTACATTAAATGTTGTTGAAGATCATTATGAATTTCCACCTATTAATATATTGGCTGATATTGGTGAAAATGAGGATGGTGATATTAGAAAGAGAATTTTGGCAACGTCTGAAAAATTGAGAAAAACTTTACAAAGTTTTGGGGTTTCTGCAAAAGTTGAAAATGTTTCAGTTGGACCAGTTATTACAAGATTTGAAATAGCTCCTGCAGAAGGTGTTAGAGTAAGTAAGATTTCTAATTTAGCTGATGATATTGCTTTAAGTTTGGAAGCAGAATCCATAAGAATTGAAGCTCCAATTCCTGGAAAACATACTGTAGGCATTGAAATTCCTAGAAAAAACAAATCTGTTGTAGGGCTTAAGGATATTATTGAAAGTGATGAATTTGAAAATGCTAAGTCAAAGCTTGCATTTGCTTTAGGAAAGGATGTTGCTGGTGATGCTGTTGTTACAGATATTGCTAAGATGCCACATGTGCTTATTGCGGGTAGTACTGGTAGTGGTAAATCTGTTTGTATTAATACATTGATTACAAGTATTATTTATAAAGCAAAACCTAGTGAGGTTAAATTGTTAATGATTGATCCTAAAGTTGTTGAGCTTTCAGTTTATAATGGGATACCACATTTATTAATTCCAGTTGTGACAGATCCTAAGAAAGCAGCAGGTGCTTTAGCTTGGGCTGTTCAGGAGATGGTTAGTAGATATTCTAAATTTGCTGAGAAGAAAGTTAGAGATATTAAGGGATATAATCAACAGGCAGAAGAAAGAGGAGAACCTACAATGCCTCAAATGGTTATTATTATTGATGAGTTAGCTGATTTGATGATGGTTGCTGCTAAAGAAGTTGAAGATGCAATTTGTAGATTGGCACAGATGGCTAGAGCTGCTGGTATGCATTTGGTTATTGCAACACAGAGACCATCTGTTGATGTTATTACAGGTATTATTAAAGCAAATATTCCTTCAAGAATTGCTTTTGCAGTTTCTTCACAAGTTGATTCAAGAACTATTTTGGATTCAGCAGGTGCTGAGAAATTACTTGGAAAAGGTGATATGTTATTTTTCCCAATTGGTGCATCTAAACCTACTAGAGTTCAAGGAGCATTTGTTTCAGATTCAGAAGTAGAGAATATTGTTAAATATATTAAAACTGATGAAATTAATGAAAATACGACATCAATTTTAGAAAAAATTGATAATATAGATAATCCTGTTAATAATGTTTCTGATGATGAAGATGATGATAATGATCCATTGTTAGAAGAGGCAATTGAAGAAGTTATAAGAAATCAAACAGCTTCTACATCTTTTATTCAAAGAAAATTTAAAGTAGGGTATGCAAGAGCTGGAAGAATTATTGATCAAATGGAGCAGAGAGGAATTGTTTCTGGATTTCAAGGAAGTAAGCCTCGTGATGTACTAATGAGTAAAGAAAGATGGAATGAATTGAAGAATGCACCTAGTGCAGAAAATTCTGCAAGTGATGAATAATAGATAGTAAGGAGTTAATGTGCATAAAGATATTTTAAACTCTTCTGAATTTAGTGAAGAGATGGGAAATTTAATTGATATTAAAAAGTTTAAACCACAAATAGCAAATTTAATTTTAAGTATGGTTTATAAAATTGATGATAGTTATGATAATTATAAAAAAATTAAAAGAGTTGTACCGACTAAAGGAAATTTTTTAAATAATATTTATGATGATGTAAAAAACTATTGTTCTGTTATTGATATTATTAAGATAAATAATGAAAATCAAATAAAAATGAAGTCTGAGCGTTTGCGTATAAAATCGCCTGATAAATATTTGAATAATCCAGTTATATATACTTTTCCTACTGAAAAAGATTTGCTATATGCAATAACAAAGGCTGAAATTGATAATAATGTTAATGCTGAAATGAGTTTGGAAGAGAGAGCAGTACTTACTACTGTTGGTATTGGAAAAGCTATTTCAAGAGCTGAAGTATTAAGGGATTTTAATGGTTGGTCATGGTCTATTGATAAATCTGAAATAGAAAGTAGTGAGTGCAATATTGTATATATTTTGCTTACTTATGTTTTAGGTGATGTTCTTGTTGATAATTTAAGAACTGCAGAAGATTTAAAAATAAATCTTCCAGAACCTTTATGGAATGAATTGGTTAATGTTAGTATGCAATTTTACAAGTCTTTTGATAAGATGCAAAATGAAAAAATACTGGATATTTTGGCAGTATATAAAAATGAATATTTGAAGATGAGATATCCTTATGAATATCAACAAGAAATTTTAACTAAAAAGAATAAGGCTTTTGTTGATTTACAACATATTAATGAATTGTTACAACAACCTAATAAATTAAAAAATGAGTTTATGCTTGTTAATAGTAAATTGCCTTCTGATAAAAAGATTTTTGATATTAGGAATTATCAAAAATTGCTTATTAATAGTAAAGCCAATTTAGAAAAGCAAATAAATGAATATTCTAAAATTCAAGATCCTATGGGGTTTGAGAAAATGAAAGAAGAGTTAATGCTTAAGATAAAGTATTATGAAGTTAGTACTAATATCTCAAAGTTTGAGAAACAGTTTTTGGAGGTTTTTGAAAAGCAAGTTATTGATGCTTCTGATAAAAAAGAAATATTGGATTTGATTTATCAAACTAGATATTTGAATAATATTCCTAATTGTAAAATGAAGTTGAATAGAATTCAAGAAAAGTTAATTCCTAAGGCTATTGAATATGAAATAATAAATCCTATTTCAAATAATGATGATTTGGATTATAGAATTTTGAGGGGTATATTTGATTCAAAAGAATTAAATTTAGAGGATTTGTCTGTTAAATTAAAGACTGTTCCTGAAGTTGAAGGAATTATTGTTGAGATTTATAATTCTACTGAAATGGAGAGTACTTATATTGCTAATACTCCTGAAGGTAGTGAAATTGAAATAAAAACATCAAGAAAGACAAAGATATTTTCTAAATAAATGTATAAGATACAAAAGAGAGGTTAATATGAAAATTAGATTTTTAGGTGCAACTCAGAGAGTTACAGGAAGTAATTATTTGGTTGAAGCGGCAGGAAAGAAGTTTTTGGTTGATTGTGGCTTAAATCAAGGTAGTATGGAAGATGAATTATTTAATGATCTTCCATTTGCATATAATGTTAATGAGATTGATTTTATGTTATTGACTCATGCACATATTGATCACTCAGGACGAATTCCTAAATTATATAAAGATGGTTTTAGAGCTCCTATTTATGCTACTAAAGCTACTTGTGATTTATGTGAAATAATGTTGCCTGATAGTGGTTATATTCAAGAAACAGAGAATGAAATAAAAAATAAGAAGAGGAAGAGACTTGGCAAAAAGCCAACATTGGAACCTTTATATACTGCTGAAGATGCTAAGAAATCTATTGAAGTATTTAAGCCTATTAATTATGATGAAATAATTGATGTTGCTCCAGGAATTCAAGTTAGATTTAATGATGCTGGTCATATGTTAGGTTCTGCAATTATTGAGGTATGGGTTACAGAAAATGATAAAATAAATAAAATTGTTTTTAGTGGTGATTTGGGTAATAATGATATTCCATTATTATCACAGCCTACAATGATTGAAGATGCTGATTATCTTGTTATGGAATCAACGTATGGTAATAGATTGCATATTAAGAATGACCAAAAAGCAAGTTTGTTTTTAGATATTGTTTATGAAACTCTTGCTAAAGGTGGAACTGTTGTTATTCCTTCTTTTGCAGTTGGTAGGACACAAGAAATTTTATATGAATTAAATAAATTGAGGGAACAACATTTGGATGATGAAGAATTTCAACGTAAATATAGAATGTTGATGGAAGTACCAGTATATGTTGATAGTCCTCTTGCAGTAAGCGCTACAGAAGTTTTTAAGAAGAATATGAATTTGTTTTCTGATGATATAAAAGAAGAAATTCAAAAAGGTGATAATCCACTTGATTTTGATGGATTAAGGTTTACAAGATCTGTTGAAGATTCAAAGGCATTAAATGAAAGTACTGATCCATGTATTATCATTTCTGCTAGTGGTATGTGTGATGTTGGTAGAATTAAACATCATTTGAAGCATCATTTGTGGAATTATATTGATACAATTTTGTTTGTTGGTTATCAAGCACCTGGTACTCTTGGAAGAAGAATTGTTGATGGTGAAAAAGAGGTTAAAGTTCTTGGTGAAGATATTTCTGTTGAAGCTAGAGTTGAATATATTGAAGGTTATTCTGGACATGCAGATCAAGAAGGCTTATTGAATTTTGTATATTCTTTTAAAAATAAGAGACCTAAAAAGATTTTTCTTATACATGGTGAGCCTGAACCTCAAACTGTTTTAAGAGATAAAATTTTATCTACTCTTGATGATGTTGATGTGTGTATTCCTAAGTTTGGAGAAGCCTATGAATTAGACGGAGTTAAAGATGGATGTATTGATTGTATTGATAATCCAATGGATAAGCAAATCAGTAGAATTGAATTAATTGAAAAAATGCAAGCTCTTGAAAAAGAATTAGTTGATATGGAAAATCAGTTGAAGTTTAATATTGATGATTCTATGAATTCTGATGATGGAATGAATAAATTGAATGCTCGTGTTAATGATTTGAGAATGCAAATTATTGAATTAATGAATGGAGAGTAGTACAAATGAGAAAAAAATATTATAATGATGCTTTTATTGGTAATGATAAAATAACTTGTAGTTTTACAAAGTATGGTGAGTTATTGAGATTATATTATCCTACACCTGATTATAGACAATATTTTGATTTTTTTCATGTAGGGATTAAAGTTAATGATTCAAATATTATTTATCTTCATAAAGATGTTAATAATAGTTATAATCAATATTACGAAGAAGATTCTAATATTTTACATACAGATATTTATAATTCATATTTTAAGTTAAATGTGAAACAAGTTGATTTTACTATGATTGATGATGATGTTATTATTAAAAGATATGCTTTTACTAATAATAGTGATGATGTTGAAAAAGTTAATTTTTTAGTTCATTCTAAAATAATGTCTTCTTTTAATAATATGGCCGGTGGAATGATAAGGAATGATGTTTTATTTCAATATTGTCATAATTATACTGTTGCAATTTTTTCAGATGAAGATATTTCTTCTTCACAAATGAATAATGTTAATGCTACTATTAATTCTGGTGTTATTCATGATAAGGATTATATTTCTATGTCATCTGATAATGCAATTAGTTATGATTTAGGTAATATTAATCCAGGTGATACAAGGTTCTTTAATTTATTTATTTGTTTAAAAAATGAAAAAGATACTAGAAATAATATGATGAATTTTGTTCAAGCTCTTAAAAAAGTTGATATTGATATTGAACATAAAAAAGCGTTAAACTACTGGAAAAATTTTTTATATGCTCATGATACTTTGAATTTAAAAGATGATGGAACAGAATATATGAAGAAGATAATTGATATTTATAAGAGGACAATTTTGTTTATTCCATTTTTGATAAATGAAGATACTGCAGGTATCTCAGCTACATTAGAAGTTGATGAAGAAAGAGATGAATGTGGAAGATATTCTTATTGTTGGCCTAGAGATGCAATTATGATGTATTCATATTTTGATGTTTTGAATTTTGATAATTATAGTAGTAAATATTATGAAATATTTTTGAGAAGTACGCAATTATTAGATGGACTTTGGGAACAAAGATATTTTACTGATTGTACACTAGCTCCTTGTTGGGGATATCAAATTGATGAAACAGCTATGGTTGTTTGGGGTGCTTATAAACATTATTTGAATGATTTGAAAAAGTTTGGTAGTGGTGATGATACATTTTTACTTCAAAATATTGATATGCTTGATAAAGCAATGATATTTATTAATAAATATGTTGAGTGTAAATTTTTAAATATTAATTGTGATTATAAGAATGCTATTTATAAGCATGAAACTTTTGATTTATGGGAAAATAATGAAGGGATTAGTATTTATGCAACTGCTGCAATTTATGGTGCTTATGATGCAATTGTTAATATATATAAAATTCTTAATAAATATCAAGGTTTTAGTGATGAAAGTGTTTTAAATAAAATCAAAGATTATGAAAATAAAAAAGTAGTAGTTAAAGATTATGTTTTAAATAATTTTGTTGATAAACAAAAAAATGTGTTTATTAGAAATTTTAAAGATAGATATATTGATATTTCAATGCTTGGTACAATTATTCCTTTTGAGATGTTTGATATTAATGATGATGTTGTTAAAAATACTGTTAATGAAATAAATAAAACTTTAAGAACTTATTCGAATGGGTATTTGAGGTTTCAAAATGATACTTATATTTCAGGAACATATCCATGGGTTATTGCAACTGCTTGGATGGGAATGTATTATAAGAAAGTTGGAAATATGGAAGAGTATAAAAAGTGTATGGAAGTTATATTAAAAAGTAGTACTCCACTTGGTTTGTTACCAGAGCAAATTTCTAGTGATTTTGTTGAGAGATGGGTTATTGGACTTGGTTGGTCTCATGCGATGTTTATAGGTCTTATTAGTGAATAATATAATTAATTTTAAATGGAGGAAATATGGCTAAAGTTAAGACTGTTTTTGTTTGTAATAATTGTGGATTTGAGTCATCTAAATGGCTTGGCAAATGTCCTTCATGTAATGAATGGAATACTTTTTATGAAGAATCAATGAAAAATATAAAAGCTGTTAATGCTAATACAAAACTTATTGTTGCTAAACCTGTTAAGTTAAATGATGTAGAAGGTAAGGAATCTTTTAGATTTGATGCTGGATATCAAGAGGTTAATAGAGTTTTAGGTGGTGGACTTGTTAAGGGTTCTTTAGTATTAATTGGAGGAGAGCCTGGAATTGGAAAATCTACTTTAGTTTTGCAAATTTGTGCTAAAATTGCTAATGATGATGGTAAGGTTTTATATGTTTCTGGAGAAGAGTCTGTTGAACAAGTTAAAATGAGAGCTGATAGACTTCAAATACATAATGAGAATTTGATGTTTTTAGGTGAAACAGATATGGACAATATTGAAAAAGAAATTGAGGAAATGAATCCAAAATTAGTTGTCATTGATTCAATTCAAACGATGTTTTCTTCTGAGATTACTTCACCTCCAGGGACTGTTAGTCAAGTTAGAGAAATTACTGCTAGAATTATGAGGTGTTGTAAGCAAAATGCTGTTACTACTATTTTAATTGGGCATGTTACTAAAGAAGGAAATATTGCAGGTCCTAGAGTCTTAGAACATATGGTTGATACTGTTTTATATATTGAAGGTGAGAGATTTTTTTCTTATAGAATTGTTAGAAGTGTAAAAAATAGATTTGGGTCAACTAATGAGATTGGTATGTTTGAAATGGAAAATGAGGGTATGGTTGAAGTTAAAAATCCTTCGTCTTTGTTAATTTCTGAGACTGATGAGAAACATAGTGGTTCTGTTTTAGTATGTAGTGTTGAAGGTACAAGACCATTGCTTGTAGAGATTCAAGCATTGACAACTCCAAGTGTTTATGGTTTGCCAAAAAGAACTGCAAATGGTTTTGATTATAATAGACAGGCATTGTTGATTGCAGTTTTAGAAAAATGTGCTAAAATTAATCTTGGTAATCAAGATGTTTATTTGAATATTGCAAGTGGTATGAAACTTGCTGAACCTGCAGTTGATTTGGGTGTTGCTATTGTTATGGTTTCAAGTTTTAAGGATATATATATACCTAAAGATGTGTGTTTTATTGGTGAACTTGGTCTTACTGGTGAAATCAGGTCTGTTAATTTAATAGAGAAGAGGCTTAATGAAGTTGAGAGACTTGGTATAAAAAAAGTTATTATTCCATATAATAATAAAAAAATGTTGAAAAATAAATATGATTTGAATATAATTGGAGCTAAGAATATTAATGAAGCTTTGAGTGTAATTATGAATAATAAGTTTTAATTGGAAAGGTATGGTTATGAGTAAAGATAAAAAAGAAAAAGTTGAAGTTAAGAAGAAATATAAAATTCGTAAGAGTGATGAAGAGAAGAAAAAAATATTTGATAATGTAGTATTTATTATTTCTTGTATTTTAGCAGTATTGTTGATTTGTGGAATTGCAGCTACTATTACTGGTGCTATAAAAAAGAAGAATGAAGTAATAAAAAATCCGATTGCTACAATTGAAGTTGAGAATTATGGAACTATGACAGCAGAGTTATATCCTGATCAAGCTCCAAATACAGTTGCTAATTTTATTAAATTGGCTAACAATGGTTTTTATGATGGTTTAACTTTTCATAGAACAATTCCTAATTTTATGATTCAAGGTGGTGATCCAAAAGGTACTGGTGCAGGTAATGCTACTCTTGATAAATTAGGATATTCTTCGACAGATGAATATTCTATTCCAGGTGAGTTTATTTTAAATGGTTTTAAGAAAAATACACTTAAACATACAGAAGGAACATTATCAATGGCTAGAGCAGATTATACTCAAATGGGACAGAGCTTAGCTAAAAAGGGTTATAATTCAGCTTCAGCACAATTTTTCATTATGACAGCTGATAATACTCAATTAGATGGTCAATATGCTGCATTTGGTAGATTATTGACAGGTCTTGATATTGCTAAAAAGATTTCAAATGTTGAAGTTGAAACTCGTGATTCTAAAGATACTAATAAAACAGCGGATAAACCTGTAACTCCAGTAAAAATTAAATCAATTAGGGTTGAGACTTTTGGGTCTGATTATGGAGTACCAAATACTATGAAGCCTTTTGATTATTATTCATATATGATGTCTCAATATGGTAGTCAAATTAAGAATTCAGCAAAGCAGAAATAATAATATGTGAATGAAAAAAGTTATGGATATTACTATAACTTTTTTTATTTATTACAATTATTTTATTTTATTGAGTTAAATTGTATACAATGATAAAATGCTTGTTCGAGAGAGGTACAAATGAGGTCAAAGGGAGAAATTGATTTGAAAAAATTTTTGAAAAAATATTTTGTTTGGATTGTTTTTGTTGTAGCGATTATGATTATTCCTGCGACTAATGCAAAATATATATTGCAAAAAAGTGCAAGTTTAGAACTTAAACCTGATCAATATAATTTAATAGTTAATAGGGTAATTACAGCTATATCTTCGGCAACTTCTGATATTGATTTTAATGTTCAAAATAATAATCAATATCCTATTAAGATTGAAATAAGATATAAAGGTAATGTGGTTGCTAATGGCATTAATGTTCCGGCAGGAAATAATTATATAGGGAAATTTAAGATATCAAAAAGTGTATATGATGAAGTACTTAGAGATAATGGTGCAGATATGGATATTAAAGTTGTAAGTCCTTATTCTGCAGAATATAAGAATATGATAAGAGTTGATGTGCCACAATCATATTTAGCTTCTAGAAGTCTTGGTGGCAATTTTTTTGGTAATACTTTTGATTTAACAAAAATTGCAAAAATTAGTTTTTCTAATCAGGGAACAACTCCACCTCCTGGAGTGGTTGGGAGTTTTGATGTATCTGAAGGAAAAGGGGGAAATGTTATTGCATGGTATACTAAAAATGCAACTGATCCTAGTAAATATGATTTTGTTATATCTGCTAATGGTAAAGTAAAAATTAGAAATTCTGAAAATTTGTTTAGTCAATTATCTAATTTGACTGATGTAGATTTTACAAATTTTGATCTAAGCGGAAATTGGAGTCTTAGAAATATGTTTTATAATACCAAATCTTTAAGAAATATTAATTGGGATGGTATTGATACATCTTCAATAACTGCTACTAGTCAATGTTTTTATGGTAGTGGTATTCAAAATTTAGATTTATCATCATTGAATTTATCTGCTTTAAGAGATGCATCTAATATGTTTTCTGAAGCAACTAACTTAGAGACATTAAATATGGCTGGAACTAATACAGTTTCATTGGAAAATATGGTTGGAATGTTTAAGAATACTCGTTCTCTTAAAAATTTTAATCCATCTGATTTAAATGTTTCAAATGTTACTAGTATGGCTTATTCATTTAGTGGCACAGGTGGAAAAACTGATTATGATTTTTCAAGTTGGAATGTTTCTAAGGTTAAAGATTTTGGATATATGTTCAGTAATGCAAAAAATATAAAAAATATTAATTTTACTGGTTGGGATGTTAATAATGCAGATAGATTTTCATATATGTTTGAAAAAATGGATGATATTGAGACTATAGATGTTTCATCATTTCATCCAATTAAAGTTAGAGATACAATTGGAATGTTTTCAAATAATAAAAATTTAAAGAAAATTGTTTTTAATAATTTTGATTCACGTGTTGCAGTTAATATGGAATCAATGTTTTATAATAGCCCTAAGTTAGAAGAATTGGATCTTTCTAGTTTCAAAACTGGGAATGTTGTAAGTTTTAATAATATGTTTAGGGGATGTACTAATTTAGCTAAAGTTGATGTTTCTAATTTTGATACAAGTTCTGCAATGAGATTTAATGGAATGTTTGCAGGAATGAATAGTGTTGAAAAATTGGATGTAAAAAATTGGAATGTTTCAAAAGCTCAGGATTTTACTGCTATGTTTTCAGATTGTAAAACTATTAAAAAATTGGAAGTTAATAATTGGAATACTGAAAATGTTACAGCAATGAATAATATGTTTTATAATGCAGTTAATTTAGAAGATATTGATGTTTCAAATTGGAATACTAAAAAAGTTACTAATATGGGATTAATGTTTTATAATAGTAAAGTTAATAATTTGGATTTGAGTAGATGGGATAATAAAGCTCTTACTAATATGAATGCTATGTTCTATGGTTGTAGATTTTTATCTAATCTTAATTTAAATGGTTTTACGACACCTAATGTTAATAATATGATGACAGCTTTTATGAATTGTTCAGCTCTTACAAATTTAGATTTACATACATTTGATACTTCGAAAGTTAAGAATTTTAATTCAACTTTTAATGGATGTTCTAATTTGATTAATTTAGATGCTAGCAGTTTTAAAACTGATGCAGTTCCTTCAGTTTTCTATATGTTTTCAGGATGTGGTAATTTGCAAAATTTAAAATTAAATAATTTTGAATTTACTAAATTGCCTAGTGGATCGAATTTTGCATTTGATACTAATAAAAATCGTAATACTGATATTAAAGTGAAAAATACGGCAGAAAAGAATTGGCTTGCTTCAAAATATCCGACTTTTACAAATATTCATGATTAATAAATAGGAAAGTTATAGTATATTTACTATAGCTTTTTTATTATATTTTGATTTTGAAAATTGTTGAAAAATGTTATAAAAATGTATGTATGTTTATTGAATAAATATTGACAATACGAATAAATGTTTGTATAATCATAATCGAACAATCGTTTTAAGGAGAAGCAAATATGATTACTACGTTACATATTAAAAATGTTGGTATTATTGATGATTTAACTATTGAATTAGATAAGGGATTTAATGTACTTACAGGTGAAACAGGTGCTGGAAAAACACTAATTATAGATTCGATAAATATTATTTCAGGTGAGAGATTTTCTAAAGAAATAATTAGGAGGGGTGAGGAATATTCTTTTGTTGAATTAAATTTATTTTTAGAAAATGATGATGAATTTCCAGATGGTAATGTAGTTATAAGTAGAGAAGTTCATTTAAATGGTAGAAATACTTGTAAAATTAACGGTAGATTAGTTACTGTTACTGAACTTAAGAATTTTATGAGTAATATAATTGATATTCATGGACAAAATGATAATTTGAAGATTTTAAGTAAAATGTATCAAATAGATTATTTGGATAATTATTGTGGTAAAGATTTGTTAAAATTGAAACTTGATTATAGTGAAAAATATTCTAAATATCTTGACATTAAAAAGAAATTAAAAGAGAATTTGTCTGATAATAAAGAGCGTGAAAGGAAACTTGATTTATTACAATATGAATTTGATGAAATAGATAATGCTAATTTGAAGATTGATGAAGAAAATGAATTAAATGAGAAACGTAATATATATTTAAATTCTGAAAAAATTTCTACATCGATTTCTCAAACAGTGGATAGTTCTGATAAAGCAATGGCTATGATTGGAAATGCAGTAAAAGCGATTGAAAAAATTGCAAATATTGATAGTAAATATGACAAAAAGCTTGAAGAAATTAGGAATATTTATTATGAATTGGAAGAATTTTCACATGAAATTAATTTAATGAATGATGATATGTATTTTGATGAAAATGAAATTAATGAACTTGAGAGTAGAATTGATTTAATTCATACATTAAAAAGAAAGTATGGTAATTCTATTGAAGAAATTTTAAGATATAAGGATTCTATTGAAAATGAAATTAATAGAATAAATAATTTGGATGAAGAAAATGAAAAACTGAAAAATGAGTTGGAGCAAGTTATTGGTTTTATGAATACTATTTCTCTAAAGATGCATGATTTTAGAAGTGATATTTCTGTTAAATTAAATGATAGAATCAATTGCGAACTTGTTGATTTAGAAATGAAAAATGCGAAATTTAATGCTAAAGTAAAGTTAGTTGATGATTTTAATCAATTTGGAAGAGATGATTTTGAATTTTATATTTCACCAAATGTCGGAGAAGAAGAAAATGAATTATCAAAAATTGCTTCTGGTGGTGAAATGTCAAGAATTATGCTTGCTATAAAAAATGTTCTTGCAAATACTGATGATACACCTGTTTTGATATTTGATGAAATTGATACAGGAATTAGTGGAAAAGCAGCAAAGTCTGTTGGTAAGAAATTGAGAAGAATTGGTGAAACGCATCAAGTTATTTGTATTACACATCAGCCAAGTATTGCTGCTGTTGGTAATTCTAACTATTTTATTTATAAGAATACTATTGATGGTAGAACTGCTACAGCAGTTAAAAAACTTAATAAAGAAGAAGTTGTAGAAGAGATTGCTAGAATTTCTAATGGTGAAGTAACAAATATTGCAAAACAACATGCTTTAGAATTAATTATGTCAGTGTGAGTTTACTAATTTTATGGTTTTTATTTACAAAATTGTGACTTTAGGCTATAATAGAGTAACATTAAGGAGAATGGAGGAACGATTATGGATGATAATAATCAAAATCAAATTGAAGAACTTGATGAAAATCATTTAATTCAAGTTAGAAAAGAAAAATTAAAGGCTTTAATAGAAGCTGGAAAAAATCCTTATGAGATTACAGAATTTAATAGAACTCACGTAACTACTGAAATATTCGAAAATTATGAAGAGTTAGAAGGAAAAGAAGTTGCAATTGCTGGAAGAATAATGGGAAAGAGAATAATGGGAAAGGCATCTTTTGCTCATGTTCAAGATCCATATGGAAAGATTCAGTTATATGTTAGTGTAAATGATTTAGGTGAAGAATCATATAAAGCTTTTAAAGAAGATGATATTGGAGATATCGTTGGTGTTAAAGGATTTGTGTTTAAAACAAAGACAGGTGAAATATCAATTCATGCTAAAGAAGTTACATTGCTTTCTAAATCATTAAGACCATTACCTGAAAAATTTCATGGTTTAAAAGATACTGATTTAAGATATAGACAAAGATATGTTGATTTAATAATGAATCCTGAAGTTAAGGATACATTTATTAAGAGAATTCAAATATTAAAAGAAATTAGATCATTTCTTGATAATTTAGGTTATTTAGAAGTTGAAACGCCAATTTTAAATAATATTTCTGGTGGAGCTTCTGCTAGACCATTCATAACACATCATAATACTCTTGATATTGATATGTATTTAAGAATTGCTCTTGAATTAAATCTTAAGAGATTAATTGTTGGTGGATTTGATAAAGTATATGAAATGAATAGAGTTTTTAGAAATGAAGGTATGGATATTAAACATAATCCTGAATTTACAGAACTTGAACTTTATGCTGCATATCAAAATTTAGATGATATGATGAATGTGACAGAGAAATTAATAACAACAGTTGCTCAAAAAGTTTTAGGAACATTAAAAGTAAATTTCCAAGGACGTGAAATAGATTTAACTCCTGGTTGGAGAAAAGTAACAATGACTGAAATTGTTAAAGAAGTTACTGGTGTTGATTTTAATACTATAAAAACTGATGAAGAAGCGCAAGAAGCTTTAAAATCTTTAGGAATTGCATTGGATCCAATTAAACAATCAAGAGGAGATATATTAGCTCAAATATTTGATGAAAAATGTGAAGAAACAATTGTTAATCCAACTTTTGTTTATGAATATCCTATTGAAAATTCACCATTAGCTAAAAAAGTTAAAGGTAGTGATACAATGGTTCAAAGATTTGAATTGTTTATTGCTGGTGGAGAATATGCTAATGCATTCTCAGAGTTGAATGATCCTATTGATCAATATGAAAGATTTTTAAATGAAATTAGAAATAGAGATAAAGGTGATGAAGAAGCTGGTATGATGGATGAAGATTATATTAATGCTCTTGAAATTGGATTACCTCCTACAGGTGGTATGGGAATGGGTATTGATAGATTAGTAATGTTATTAACTAATTCTGCTTCAATTAGAGATGTTTTGTTATTCCCAACAATGAAGCCTTTAAATTAATTTAGTATATGAGTATTGTAAAAAATCTAATAGTGATATTAGATTTTTTATTTTGAAATTATTTAAATTTTATATAATATTTAGGTTTATATGATATAATTACAACGAATTAGGAGCTTATTATGAATTTTTTTAATATTGTATATATACCATTAAAAAATGTGTTAATGTATTTGTTTATAATGAATGTTGTTACTTTTTTGATTATGGGATATGATAAGCATGAGGCAAAGATTAATCAATGGAGAGTTAGTGAAAAAGCGTTATTTTTATTTTGCGCTTTTGGTGGAAGTATTGGTGGAATATTGGGAATGTATACTTTTAGGCATAAAACACAAAAGTGGTATTTTAAGATAGGTTTTCCATTAATCTTGGTTATTCAAATTGCGATAATAATTTATATAAAATATTTGTAATTGGGAGTGATTATGGGAAAAGAAGAAATAGTGAAGGTTAAGAAAAAAGTTAGAGATGCTAATTTTGAATTATTAAGAATTGTAGCAATGTTTATGATAATTATTCATCATTATTTAATTTTTGGTGGGATATTACAAAATGTTGTTGAAGGTACAATGGAATATTATATTGTTAATGCTATTGAATTTGCTTGTATTGTTTGCGTTAATGTATATGTTATGATTAGTGGATATTATATGATTAAATCAAAAACTAAATTTAAAAAAATTCTTCAGCTTGAGTTGCAACTTCTTGCTTATTCGATTTTTATGTATTTGTGGGTTGTTTATAAAGGTGAAAAAGAGTTTAATATATATCATTTGATTAAAAACTTTTTTCCTTTTATATCTAATAGATATTGGTTTGTTACAGCATATATGGGACTTTATTTATTGATTCCATTTATTAATAAATTGGCAGAAGTACTTGATAAAAAGCAGTTTATAAGAGGAGTAATTATTTTAGGATTATTACTTTGCGTTTTTAAAACTATTTACCCAGGAAATGATGTTTTAGAAGGTAGAAATGGTTATAGTTTATTTTGGTTTGTTTTTTTATATGCTTTTGCTGGATGTGTTAGACTTTATTATGATAAGAATTTTAAAAAGATTTGGTGTTTTTTATTATATGTTGCAATGATTGCAATTCAAGTTTATTTAAAAGTTATTTTGAAAAAAGATTCTAAATTTAATATTGTTCAGAGTTATATTGGATTTGGATTAAGTTATAACAATTTATTTATATTTATTGAGTCAGTAGCGATTTTTTTCTTTTTCAAAAGTTTGCATATTAAAACTAAAGTTTTGAATATTGTTATAAATTATATTGCTGGTTTGATTTTAGGAGTTTATTTATATCATCAAAATGATGATTATGCTTGGAAAATGTGGGAGAGAATTAATCCATATCAATATATTGCGAGTGATAAATTATATTTGATGATGATTTTAACTGTTTGTAAAATTTTTGTTACAGGATTGATTATTGAACAATTTAGAGTGTGGATTTTTAAATTATTTGGATTATTAAAGAAAATCAAATTTATAGAAAATTGTAACAAGAAAATTGAAAAAGTTTTTTTGAAAATAGGGGAGAAAGTTTAGAGGTTTGTATGAAATATTATTTAGAAAATGTTAAAGATGTTTTGAAAGAACTTGATTCAAATGAAGATGGTTTATCAAATATTGAGGCTAATAAGAGATTGGCCGAGAATGGTAAGAATAGGATTGAAGAAGGTAAAAAAGATGGTGTTTTAAAGAAGATTTTTAATTCTTTAAAAGATCCTATGATTATAATGTTGTTGGTTACTGCATTGATTTCAGCTGTTTTGGCTAAGATACAGAATGAATCTTTTACAGATGTTTTTATTATTTTATTTGTTGTAATTATTAATACTATTATGGGATTAATCCAGGAAGGTAAGGCAGAAAAGGCAATTGATTCTTTAAGAAAGATGACTGCAGCAACTTCTAAAGTTATTAGAGATGGTAAAGTAATTGTTATAAAAAGTGAAGATTTAGTTAAAGGTGACGTAATTGTGCTTGAAGCGGGTGATTTGGTTCCTGCTGATTGTAGATTAATTGAATCATATAGCTTGAAGACTGATGAATCAACGTTAACGGGAGAATCTATTCCAGTTAATAAATTAATAGATATTTTAAATATGAGTTCTAGTAATAATAATTTGATTCCTTTAGCAGATAGGACTAATATGGTTTACAGTGGAAGTACTATTGCTTATGGTAGAGGAAAAGCAGTTATTACTGAAGTTGGCATGAATACGGAAATTGGTAAAATTGCTACTGGATTGCAATCTGCTAAAAAAGAAGTTACACAATTGCAAAAGAAGATGGCGCAATTATCAAAAACTTTAACAAAGATAGTTCTTGTTATTTGTGTTTTAGTATTTATTGTTAGATTAATAAAAAGTGGAAGTCTTACACCTGGTAATTTTATTGATACAACATTAATGGCAGTTGCACTTGCTGTTGCAGCAATACCTGAAGGTTTACCTGCTGTTGTAACAGTTATTTTGTCAATTGGTGTTACTGAGATGTCTAAGAGAAAAGCTTTAATTAGGAAACTTAATACTGTTGAAACTATTGGATGTGTTCAAGTTATTTGTACTGATAAGACTGGAACTTTAACAAAAAATAAAATGACTGTTGTTGAATCATTTACTTGGGAAGATTCAAATCAAAGTGATGTTCAATTGTTATCAAAAGCAATGGCTTTGTGTTCAGATTCTAAGATTAATAAAGAGAATGGTATTGCTGATGGTGAGCCTACAGAAAATGGATTAGTTGAATATGCTTTTAAATTAGGATTTGATAAAAATGAATTAGAGAATGTTTTACCTAGAGTTCAAGAAGTTCCATTTGATTCTATGAGAAAAATGATGAGTACTGTACATGAAGTAAAAATAGATAATGATAAGTATTTTGATAAAAAGTATGTTCAATTTACCAAAGGTGCTTGTGAGATATTGCTAAATCATTGTGATTTTTATTTAGAAAATGGTGAAATTAAAGAAATAACGGATGATTTTAAAAATAATATTTTTGCTAAAAATAAAGAATTTGCAGATAGGGCATTAAGAGTTTTAGGTTGTGCCTATAAAACGTTTAATAAGCTTAGTGATGAAGTTAGTTCAGAGAAGTTAGAAAATGGATTAGTTTTTATTGGATTTGTTGGTATGATTGATCCTTGCAGAGATGAAGTTTTTGATGCTATTGATAGATGTAAAAGTGCAGGTATTAGACCTATTATGATTACTGGTGATCATATTGATACAGCTGTTGCAATTGCTAAGCAATTAAAAATTATAAATGATGCTAAAAACGCAAGAACTGGTTCTGAAATTGATGGACTTACAGAAGAAGAGTTAATTGATGTTGTTAAAAAAGTAAGTGTTTTTGCTAGAGTACAACCAGAACATAAAACGAGGATTGTTAAAGCTTTGCAAAAAATAAATTATATTACTGCAATGACTGGTGATGGTGTTAATGATGCTCCTTCTATTAAACAAGCTAATGTTGGTGTTGCAATGGGTATTACTGGTACTGATGTTACCAAAGGTGCATCAGATATTATTATTGCTGATGATAATTTTGCAACAATTGTTAATGCTGTTGAAGAAGGAAGAAAGAATTATGATAATATTAGAAAAGTAATTCAATTTCAATTATCAACAAATATGGCAGAAGTTTTGGTAATATTTATTTCATCATTGCTTGGAATTACATTTTTAACTCCGGCACATTTACTTTGGATTAATATGATTACTGATTCAACTCCAGGTCTTGCACTTGGTACTGAAAAGGCTGAAGGTAATATAATGAAGAGAAAACCTAGAAAAACGAATGATTCTGTTTTTGCAGATGGTGCTGGAGCAGATATGATTTGGCAGGGTATAGTTATGGCTATTTTAGTAACTATTTCATTTTTTATGGGTGAGTTCTTAGAAAATGGTAGATTTTTATTAGCAGAATCAAGACATGGAATGAGTATGGCTTTTTTAACTATGAATTTTGTTGAAATGTTTCATGCTGTTTGTATGAGATCACAAAGAAAATCAATTTTTAAGTTAAATAGTTTTAATTGGTGGTTATTAGGGGCTGTTATTTTGACTATAGTATTTACATTAGGAGTAATTTATATTCCGTTTTTTGTAAACTTATTTGGATTCGAAAGTATTGATTTTACTGAATTTATGGTCGCATTTACACTTGCATTTGCTATAATTCCGATTATTGAATTAGTTAAGTTTTTTGAAAGGAAATGTATGAAAGGCGAAAATTGTAAATAATATGTATTACATTAAATTTGCAAATACTTGAAATATATTGATTTAAAATCTAGATATATTTATAATATATCTAGATTTTTGCATTTAGAGGTAATTATGGGATTGAAACAACAGATAAAAAAGTTCTTTTCTTTATTTTTTAAGAATAAAAAATTGATGATAAATGAAAATTATTCTGATAATGAAATTGTAGTTAATTCTATGGATGATGTTGAAAATAAAATAATTAATAGAGTTATGGAACTTAATGAAAGAGAGAATAAGCTTGAAAATCAAAGTGAATATATTTTTAATGGTAAATGGCTTTTTCCTATTAATGATGAAATAAATTTTGATGATATAAAAATTTTGGACAAAGTTTATACCGTTTTAGAAATTTTTCATAATAAATATGTAGATTATTTTAATAATGAAAAAAATGATATTAAAAATGATTTGATTGAGTTTAAAAGTGATGAATTAAGTGGAGATATTAATGAAATTGCTTTATATATTGGAAATAATCTAAATTATGATATTGATTCTTTAGAGTTAAAGAAGAATTTTGTAGAAAAATGTTTAGAATTAGAAAATATTACTGATGAATTGCAAAAAATAATTTCAGAAAAAGAGGGGATAAGACTTGAATTGATTAAAACACTTGATAAAACTTCTTTATTACCTAGTGATGAAATATTTAATAAATATGGATCTGCTAGAGAATATATTACTAATGAGAGGAATACTGTAGGCTTTAGGAAAAATTTAGAGTATATTGCTAGGAAGTATTCTTTGAATGAGAAATCTGAAGAAGAATTTATTGATGCAGTTGAAGAAAAAGTTTATTTTATTGATGAAATTCGTGAGGTGACTCGAAAATTTAATGGAAAAAAGGGAAATTATAGAGAAATTTCTAAAGAAGAAAATGATTTAACAAAAATACAATATGATAAATTGAAATTGATTATTTCAAATTTTAATAATGGTAAAGAGAGCGTTGAGAAAGCTTTGGTTGGTAGAAAACATAAATTATTTATAATGTTTGATAAACTGAATCTTATTATAAAAAAAGGTGATAAGTTATTAAATGGTATTAATTCAGTTTCTAATTGTAGTTTGGAATAGGATTTTATATGATATACGAATTTGAAGTTGAGGGAAAAATAATTGGTAAAGAAAGGCCTAGGATTAATATGAATTCTGGCCATGTTTATACTCCTAACAGGACAAAGGATTATGAGGCCTTAATTCAACAAGCTTTTTTTATAAAATATAGGAAACAATTGAATATTACTAATAGAGTTTTTGTTTCTATTGTTGCATATTTTAAAATTCCAACGTCTACACGTAATGCAGATAAGGAATTGATGCTTAGGGATTTGATTAGTCCGACTAAAAAACCTGATGCAGATAATATTGCTAAAGTTGTACTTGATAGTTTGAATAATTTTGTTATTAGAGATGATAATCAAGTTAGTAAAATCTTAGTTGAAAAGAAATATACTGATGAAGTTGAAAAAATTGTTGTTAGAATTGAAGAATATTAGGAGGATTATATGTCTGAAGATATTAGAATTAAAAATGATAAGTTTAGTTTTCATTATAGAGTTGCTGGTTTAATAGAGCAAAATGGAAAGTTTCTAATTCAAAAAATTGATGGTTATGACTATTATATTTTGCCTGGAGGGCATGTTAAACTTGGTGAAAGTTCGAAAGCTGCTATAAGGCGAGAAATTTTAGAAGAAGTTGGATTTAATATTCAATTGTCGAAATTATTTTGTGTGCATGAAAATTTTTATATGAAGAATGGTGTGTTAGAGCATTTTATCGAAAATTATTTTTTGATTAATCCTGTAGGTGAATTAAAAATTAATAATTGGAGTGTTCAAGAAAATGATGATGGTAGGATTTTTAATTATAATTTTTATTGGCTTAGCATTGATGAAATTAAAAATATTGATTTAAAGCCTACTGCTATTAAGGAATTGATTATTAATAATAAATATAATGATTTTAATTATTTAATTAAAGAATAATTTGCTTAAACAAGAGGGATGATGAATGGAAGAAATTTTTTAAATAAATTTGTAAAAGCTGTACTTTGATAGTATGGCTTTTATAATGCTTAATTGACTTATTTTATTTTAAATACTATAATTTATATATATGCGAGCATAGTTTAATGGTAAAATGTCGTGCTTCCGACCCGAAGTTCCGGGTTCAATTCCCGGTGCTCGCTCCAAAAATAAAAGAGTGAAGATGCAGTTGCATTCTTCACTCTTTTTGAAATTTTATGCATTTATTGCTAGATGTGCCATTTTGATAGCATCATCTAAAGTTTGTGCACCGGCAATGAACCCTTTTGGATGGCAGAACAGAGCTGTTTTTATATTGGTTTTATATGGTAGGTCTTTTCTATTTAGTCCCCACCAATTTTTAGGAAATCTTTTTCGTACATCCAAAGAATTTGTACTGTTGCAGATTGCTTGGACTATATAGCCCTCTCTGTCTGATGGAAATATACAATATAGTATATTTTGAGCTTTTGGATTTTTTGAATCTAGAAGGTGATCATTCCATGGTAGGAAATAGTCCAATATTAGGATGTTATTTGAGCTCTTTTCTATAAAATCTTCAACAATTATTCTGGATTTTTCCTTTGATATCGCTCTTTTTACACAATTGTCAAAAATTTCTTGGCACATGTTGAAAGCTTTTTTGAACTGTTCTTCAACTGTTGTTGTGTCCTCCCAAGACGGGTTGAAGTCTGCCAAAATTTTTGAGATATGCATAAAACTGAAATTTATGGCAGTAGGAACTCCATTATCAATTGCATCTATTCCCTGGATTAATTTTTGATCAATATTTTGGAATATTGCTTGATAGTTTAATTCCTGATCATTTGAACTCATCTTTTTTATTACGTTGATGCCAAATCCTTTCCAAATTAATCCTGCGCTAGCATAGGGCAAGCCGTTTTTTCTATATCCGTTTTTATTTTTTTGGTGGTGATCAAATTTTCCTCCACCAATATCAAAAACGATTATATCTGATTTAATAGTTTTAGGGACTTCACTTACCCGAAGCAAGTTTACAGGCATTATTTTTTCTAATATGACTGTTGCCATTACTTCGTCGGCATGGAATTTGCCGGAATGTGTAATGCAATTTGCTTCTTTTAGGTCTTTTACAATATTTAACATATAACCTCCGTGATGCATAAAAGAATTTGTTTAATGAACTTTGGGATATATATCTTTTCAATCTTAATATTCATCTTAATTCAATTATTCAATTTCAATGTGCTATGGTTAATAAACTACTGTGTTATTATAGCATAAATTATGTAAATAATCAATTTGTATAATATGGAAAGAGTGAGTAGATATTGAATCTAGTCACTCTTTATGACTTAATGTTTTGATTTTAATTTTACAATTGTTGCGCCGATGTCTCCGTCTGTGAATCCGGCAGTATAGTATTCATCTACATATCGTGATTTTTTTAAGAATTCATGTACTCCTTGGCGTAATTTACCTGTTCCTTTGCCATGAATTATTCTGCATTCTTTTAATCCTGCTATATAGCAAGAATCTAAGTATTGATCTATTATTTCAGTTGCTACTGCGACAGTTTCACCAATTACATTTATTTCCGATTTGATTGTTTGTGCTTTGTTATTTTTGATATTTACTTTTGAATTTGTTTTTGATGATTGGGCTAGTGTTTCTGGTGCTTTGTTATTTAGTGATAGGAGAACGCTTAGGTCCAAGCCTTTTGCCTTTGAATTATTAACTGAGTTGTTTAGTTTGTTGCGTAGATGTTCAGCTTTTTTGATGTCTGCTTGTTGCATTTTACTTAATTTAGAGATGATTTCATTTGCTTCTTCTTTTGCGTCAATTAAGATTTGTTTTGCTTCATTTCTAGCTTCTTCAATTTTTTCTTTTTCATGTTTTAGTTTATCAGTTACATCGTTTTCTAATGATTTTCTTAATACTTGAATTTGATTTAGATTTTTTTCGATTTCTTTTTTTTCTTCTTCAATTTTTATTTTTGAATAATAGATATCTTTCATGAGTGTTTCGATATCTGTGTCTGGTTTACTGATTAAAGAACTTGCTCTTTCAATGATTTCTTTTGGAATTCCAAGTCTTTGACTTATCGCAAAAGCATTACTTTTTCCTGGGATACCCATCAATATGTGATATGTTGGACGCATGTTTTCGATATCAAATTCTGCACTGGCATTTTCAAAACCTTTATTTGATAAGCAATAATTTTTTATTTCGTGATAATGGGTTGTGGCTAATGTAAATGCACCATATTCATAAAATCTTTCTAGTAAGCTAATTGCTAAGTTTGCACCTTCTATTGGATCTGTTCCTGAGCCTAATTCATCTACTAAAATTAAGCTATCTATTGTAAAGTTTTCTAATATATTTACAATTGTTGTCATATGTGATGAAAAGGTACTTAGAGATTGTTCAATGCTTTGTTCATCTCCAATGTCTGCAAATATATTATCAAAAATTTTAATTGTGCTGTTATCGGATGCTGGAATGTGAATTCCTGATTGTGCCATTAAGGAAAGTAGTCCGACAGTTTTTAATGTTACTGTTTTACCACCTGTGTTTGGACCTGTAATTACAAGTGTTCTATATGTTTTTCCAATTTCGATATTAATTGGAACTACTTGGTTTTTGTTTATTAAAGGATGTCTAGCATTTTTTAATTCTATAAAATTACCGATTTCTGGTTTGGTACAATCATTGTCAATTGAATATCTTGCTTTTGCAGAAATGAAGTCTAGTTTTCCTATTAAATTTAAATTTTGTTTTAAAAATCCATATAGGGGGAATAGAGTACTTGATAGTTCACTTAAAATTCTTTCAATTTCGTGTTGTTCTTCAATATTTAAAGTATTTATTGAGTTATTAATTTCAAATACTGACATTGGTTCGATGTAAACTGTTGAGCCACTGCTTGATGTATCATGTATAAATCCCTTTATTTGATTGCGATATTCTTCTTTTACTGGGATTACATATCTATTGTTTCTAATTGTTACAAGTGGATCCATCATGTATTTGGAATATGTTGTTGAATGAATCATTTTGTTTAAGGTGTTTTTGATTTGCAATTCTAGATTTTTTTTATTTCTTCTGATTTGGTTTAATTTTGGTGATGCAGAATCTGCGATTGTATCTTCTGATAATATGCTTGAATGGATTTTTCTTTCAATATCTTGATTTATATATAAGTCGTCAAAGTATTTATCTAAATATTGTGAATATTCCTGAGCATCTTTATGATAATCTTTTAATTCTTTTGACATATATAGTACATCTGCGAAATTTAATAGATTTTTAGCTGATAAATTTATATAACTTTCAATTTGTTTTAATCCAATTGTTAAGTCGTCTATTTCAGAGATGGGGAATGAACCATATTTTGAAAAAAGATTAACTGCTTCACTTGTTTCTTCAAGTGTTCTACTTACTTTTTCAACATTTGAAGATGGTTCTAATTTACTTGCTATTTCTTTTCCTATAAATGTTCTACAATTTTTGATTAAATTTTCTATTATTAGATTATATTCTAGTTTGTTTAAATATTTTTGTATCATTTGATTTTTCCTTGTTTATTAATTTGCTATATTATATGGCAAAATGCTTGATTTTTCAACAATGCAGTTTATAGTGTTGGTATATTATTGAAAAAGGAGCTAATATATTATATAATGTGTCCTTGAGGAGGAATGGAAATGATTAAAAAACCAGAATTATTAGCACCGGCAGGGTCATTTGAAAAAGCAAAAGTGGCATTTATGTATGGTGCTGATGCTGTATATTGTGGAACAGGGGAATTATCACTTAGATCACGTTCACCAATTAATGAGGAAGAACTTGCTAAAATTATAAATTATGCACATAGTATAGGAAAAAGGGTTCATGTTACTTTAAATACTTATGCTTCAGATGATTTGTATGAGGCAATGGAAAGGCAAATTAAATTGCTTGATAAATTGAAAGTTGATGCAATTATTGCAGCTGATGGAGGAGTTATTCAATTAATTCATGATATAGCACCTAATATTGAAATTCATATTAGTACACAGGCAAATACTCTTAGTGCACATACTGCAAGATTTTGGCAAAAGAATGGTGCTAGTAGAGTTATTCTTTCTAGAGAAATGAATAAGGAAGATATTAAAAAAGTTATTGATAATATTCCGGAAAGTTTGGAAACAGAAATGTTTATTCATGGTGCTATTTGTTGGGCTTATTCTGGAAGATGTTTTTTAAGTCAATATATGTCTGGAAGAAGTGCTAATTGTGGTGATTGTGCACAAAGCTGTAGATGGAAATACAATGTTTATATTGAAGAAGCAAATAATCCTGGAAATATTATGCCTGTTGAGCAGGATGATAATGGTACATATGTAATGTCTTCTAAGGATTTGTGCTTAATTAATGAAATTCCGGAAATTATAAAATTAGGTGTTTCAAGTTGTAAAATTGAGGGAAGACTTAAATCAGAATATTATTTAGCAAGTGTTGTTAATGCGTATAGAACTGCTATTGATGATTATGTTAAAGATCCTGAAAATTTTGATAGTACTAAATATTATAATGAGCTTGAAAAAACTAAGACAAGGGATATTACTGAGTTCTTTTTTAATAAAAAGAGTATTGATGATAATGTTTCTTATGATAATAAACAATATAATTTACAATATGAATATGGTGGTCAAGTAACTAAATATGATCCTGATAAATCTGTTGTAAAAATAGGAAATAAATTATTTGTTGGTGATGAGATGGAAATTATTGTTCCTGGAGAAATAACACCTGTTAAATTTAAAATTGATGAAATGTGGGATGTGGAAACTGGTGAAAATGTTGAGTTTGTAAATCCTGGTAGAGCTGGTCAAAGTGTTTTAATGAAATTACCTATTGAATGTAAAGAAGGATATGTAATTAGAAGGAAAAAATAATTTCAATGGGAGATTTTAAATGAAATCAATTAAGAATTTAAAAAGGGAAGCTAAAAAAGGCTTTTTTAAGAAAATCGGAGTTTTCATTCTAATTACAATTATTTCATTATTGATTATTGGTGAAAAAAATATTGATAATACTGCAGTTAAAATTATGAAGACTATTCATAATGGTATTAATGAAGTAGAAAGAATTAATAAGAGCGAGAATATTGGTTTTAAGCAGAATATTTATGATGTATATGTTGATAAGGCTTTATCAGAACTTTTTGAGGGAAATAATGATGGATTAATTAAAGCTGTTAGAGAAGATAAGAATATTGGAAAAGGTGTTACTGTTGCAGTTACAAATTTTTTTACTAAAGGACAAACACAGATTCAAATATTTATTAATTCAATTATTGGAAAGCCTACTCAGGAACAATTAAATAAGGCTGTTGCTATCATTTTAGCTGTTGTAGCTATTTTGCTGAAAATATTTATTATTAATCCTTTAAATATTTCTATTGCTAGAATGTATTTAGAGAGTAAATCTTATAAAGTTAAATTTGGTAGATTGAAATATGCTTTTAATAAAGAATATTATTTAAATATTGTAAGAAGTGCAATAGTTTTGGATATTTATAAGTTTTTGTGGAGTTTGACACTTATTGGAGGGATTGTTAAGAGTTATTCTTATAGAATGTTTAACTTTATAATTGCTGAAAATCCTGAAATAAAACCTCTAAATGCTTTAACTTTATCTAGAAAAATGATGAATCATTATAAAATGAATGCATTTTTGATAGATTTATCATTTTTGGGATGGAATATTTTAAGAATTTTGACAATTGGTGTTGCAGGAATTTTAGTTGATCCATATTATAATTTTACTTATGTTGAATTCTATTATTTGTTAAGAAAAGATTATATTAAAAATGAATCAAAATATTTTGAGAAATTTAATGATCATGTTTTATTTGATAATGTTAATAGAGAGATTTATTATCCAGTTCCTGAGTATTTAGAGAAGATCAAACGAGATTATGAAAATACATATCCTGATTTTGAATTTTCAAAAATTATATTATTTTTCTTTTTCTTTTCTATTATTGGATGGTTATGGGAAGTATTTTATTTTATTGTTATTAAAGGCCAATTTGTTAATAGGGGATTTTTAAGAGGACCTTGGCTTCCTATTTATGGATTTGCGTGTGCATTGTTAATTTTGTTTACGAAAAGTAAAAAACTTAAAAAATTGTTAAATTCACCTATGTTGACATTTATATTTATTACTATTTTTTGCACTATTTTAGAATATATTACATCTTATGTTATTGAAAAATATACAGGTATAAGGTATTGGGATTATTCTAAATTGTTTATGAATATTAATGGGAGAGTTTGCTTGAGAAATTCGGTATTTTTTGGAGTTGGAGGTTCTTTATGTATTTATATTATTGGTCCTTCTTTTGCAAGAAATGTTGAAAAAATTCCTAAAAAAATTAGATATTTTCTAATATGTATGTTAATAACTATTATGAGTTTGGATTTTGGGTATTCTATAATTAATTTACATACAGGTGAAGGAATAACTGAGGTTAAGCAGGCTTATAAAAGTTATTTAAAATATTTTGGCTCAAAAATTGATAAACTTATATTATAAGATTGATTTTTGATTTTTTATATGTTATGATAATTATGTTTTAATAAGGAGAGATGAGAGATGCCAGAAGTATTGAAAAATTTATTATATGTAATTTATATTATTGTATGTTTAGCTTTAATAGTTGTTACTTTATTACAACCAAGTGAAGGCCAACATTCAGCGGAAGAAACTTATGATGAAAACACTAAGGCTAATAAGTTTTTTGATAAAAATAAATCAAGAACAAAAACAGGAAGAATGTATAAAAAGACAATAGTTTTAGGAATTGTTTTTGCAGTTTTAACTGTTATCGTAGGAATTGTTTGTTTATTCTAAAATAAATTATGATATATTTTATTAAGATGCTATCCGTGTTGGTTAGCATCTTTTTTGAAAATTGAGGAGGTGAATATGGAAAAAAATAAAACTATAGTTGTTCCAAATAAAGTAGTTGGAATTTTTGAAAAAAGTAAAAATTTTGGTTTTGTAAAACCTGATGATAAAAAGAATTTTAAAAAGGACATTTTTATTCCAAAGGCTTTTAGTAAAAATGCTAGAAATGGTCAAAAGGTCGTTGTTGAAATCATTAAGGAATCAGTTGAAGGAAGAAAATCTGAAGGAAAAATTGTTGAGATTTTAGGCTTTCCAGATCAAGCTGGGATTGATATGTTGTCTATTATTAAACAATTTGATTTGCCATGCGAATTTTCTAAAGAAGTTATTAATGAGGCAAAATCAGTTAGTTTAGAGCCTATTTCTTTAAAATATAGAAAAGACTTACGTGATCAAGAGATTTTTACAATTGATGGTGAAGATGCAAAAGATTTGGATGATGCCGTTTGTGTAAAAAAATTATCTGATGGAAATTATGAACTTGGTGTGCATATTGCAGATGTTAGTCATTATGTTAGAGAAAATACGGAGATTAATAAGGAAGCAGTTAATAGGAGTACAAGTGTTTATATGCTTGATAGAGTTATACCAATGCTTCCTGTTGAACTTTCAAATGGTTGTTGTAGTTTAAATGAAGGTGTTGATAGATATGCAATGTCATGTGTTATGAAGATTAACAAAAGAGGTGATGTTATTGATGCTGATGTATTTAAAAGTGTTATAAATGTTACGAAGAGAATGAATTATCATGAGGTTCAAGTTGATATTGATAGAAATAATGAAGAGATTGCTAGTCAATATGATGATGAAAAAAAGAATTATGCTAAAGATAATATAGCTGCTGATGAAAAATATTTGAATCATCTTGATTTGATGGCTGAACTTGCGCATATTTTGAAAAATAGAAGAATTGAAAAAGGATATTTATCTTTAAATATTCCAGAAAGTAAGATTACTTTGGACAAAAAGGGAAGAGCCATTGATGTTGGAGTATATGATACTAGTTTTTCTAATGAGATAATTGAGCAATTTATGCTTACGGCTAATGAGACTATTGCTGAGAAATTTTATTGGCTGGATGCTCCTTTTATTTATAGAGTTCATGAAAAACCAGATGAAGAGAAGGTTGAAGATTTTAATAAATTTTTACTTGATTTAGGATATCATATAAAAGGAAAGCCAAGTGATGTAAAACCTAAGTCTTTTGCACAAATATTGGATCAAGTTAAAGGAAAAGATGAGGAAAGAGTAGTATCTACTTTATTACTTAGAACTTTAAAAATGGCTAGATATGATGCAAAAAATTTGGGGCATTTTGGTATTGCAGGACAGTATTATTGTCATTTTACGTCACCTATTAGGAGATATCCGGATTTATTTATACATAGGATTATTTCTAAATATATTGAAGCAAATTATGATGTAAATGATTGGTTTAAAACCAAGTATTATGGTAGGGCTGAGAAGTATGCAGCAAGATCATCATTATGTGAGCAAAGAGCTACTAAAGCTGAAAGAGAAGCGGATGATATGAAAAAAGCTGAATATATGGAAAGCAAAATTGGCGAAGAATATGATGGAATTGTTTCGTCAATTACTAAGTTTGGTATTTTTGTGGAACTTGATAATACTGTTGAAGGATTAGTTAGATATGAAAAAATGGAAGATGATTTTTATGTTTTTGATGAAAATAGAAAAACTGCTATAGGTGAAACAAATTCTAAAATTTACAAAATAGGTGATAAAGTTAGAATCGTTGTAGCTGATGCAAATAAGGAGCTTCGTAGGATTGATTTTAAGATATTGTAATATTGAAAAAAATATAGTGTTTTGGTAATATTATATGGAAAAGAACAAAAGAGGTAAAATATGAAATATCAACATTTAGCAGTAATATTTTGTTTGATAATAGTTCCGATTTCTATGGTTATTGGATTATTTACGAGCAATATGATTAAAGTTTCTGAAAAAGAGTCTGCATATACATCATTGTTATATAATTCTACTTATGATGCTGTACGTGCATATCAAATAAATACACAAAATAATAATTATTCTAGTGAGAGAACGTCAAGGATAAGGGATATAACTGCATCTGTAAATTCATTTTTTAGTAGTATGGCAACAGGACTTTCTTCAAGTGGTTATACAAAAACTGAATTAAATGATTATATACCTGCTATTTTATATAATTTGTATGATGGATTTTATATTTATGGCATATATAATAATTATGCAGAGTTAAAAGATAAGCAATATAATACAAGTTATGGAACAACTGAAACTAAGAAGGCTCCTGAGTTTAAGATGAATGAAGATATTAGTGGAGATGCTAAATTAAAAGGGTTAAAGGCTTTTAATTATTATACTTGTAAATATACGGTTAATAATCAATATAATATTATAGTTAATTATACTTTAGATAATTATATTAGTGTATATGCTGAATATATTGGAAATGATGGATTATGGAAGTATGAAGCTTTAGAGGGATATTATATTGATCCTAGAAAGGTTACTAATATTGATGATAAGAATCATACAGTTACATTAAATTTTGATACAGTTATTGGACCAGAGGTACTTGGCGAATATGTTGCCACAGTTGATACACAATATCATTTAGATAATACATTTCATAAGGTATATAGGAATATTAGGTATTATAATTATGTTATATATAACAATCAAAAATATTATTTTGATGATAGTGTTATGAATGGTGGCAGTGAATATGGTACAGTTGAACCAATAATTAAGACTGTTGGAAATAGGGATAATAATTTTAGTTTTAATAATACATATACTGGTATACCAATATTTAGACTTGAAAATAATAAGAGGGTTTATATTGGTACATATGAAATGGCTAGATTATATGCTTCTATTAAAGGAATGCCAATTCCTGTTGATGAAAAGAATTTCTTTACTATGAATCATATAGATCTTGCAGGTTTCTTTAAAAACAAAGATTATGAATTCAAAGACTTAAATGCTTATTATTATTATGTTAATGCAAAAGCTTTTAGTGAAAGAGCACATGAAATATTAAAAAGAATTGATATTGGAGATGATTATAGAAATATTGATAGTGAGCCTTTTAAGAGAAAATATAATGTAACAATTGATAGTACAGGTGTGCAAGGAACTGATCCACATCAAAGGGCATATTTAATAACTAATAAAATTTTTGATTATGAGCAACCGGGAAATGATCCTGAACTTGCTTCATCTGCATTTGATTCACATAGAATTGATGTTGTTATTGCAAGCATACAAAATGGATTAATTAATGAAGTAAAGAATTTTGATGATTATTTAGGTAGAACATATAAATATCAAATGCCTGCAATTAGTGAAGTTGATTGGCATATGATTGCTAATAATTCTACTATGCTGACATTTATGCAGGGAATGCCAATTGGTAATTATAAATTTTATAGTAATTATGCAGTTGTTAGTAATGGAAAAACAGTTGAGTTTATAAATAGAGATTCAATTTATGTGCAACCAAATTATCAAAATAATGATGGATGGAATAGTTCTGCACTTGCAACTCAAGCTAGTGCTGATGGCACTTATAATGAAAATAATGCAATGGCAGTGCGTTATAAAAATATGGATAATCAGCTTGTTTATTATGATCCGAGATCTAAGTTATTTAATGAAGAAGCTAAAAAAAGAAAAATGGAAAATGTAAATTATAAAGTTGTTTGTTATAGATTAGTTGATTATGATAAAGATTCTATTACTCTTGCTAAAGATGATATTGGTGCAATAGAAGGTAATGATCCTAATAATTTGCAACTTACAAAATATTTTTATTATCAACCAGGTATTGCATCTTATGATAGTATTGTTTCAAGAAATAATTTATATGGAAAAAATTCGATTAATGCTACAGATATGCTAATAAAAGGTGGAATGACAGATGATGGAGTATTAATTAATAATGATATAAGGATTGCATATTTATCTGCATTAGCAAGGTTTAGAGCTTCAGCTAAAAAGCTTTCTTCAGAAGATAGATATCAAATTAATACGCAAATTAGTTTTGTAAAGCCGAATATTTAAAATTAATTTTAAAACACTTGACAAAAGGCGCTATAGCAATTATAATGTTAGAGTGACTTACAAAGAGAAAGTAATTTTATAAGCATAAGGAGGGATTGAAATGGCACAACCAAAAAGAAGATGGTCTAAAGCAAGAACACATACTAAAAGATCAACATGGAAATTAGAAAATAAAAATTTAGTAGAGTGCCCACATTGCCACGCTCTAATGATGCAACACAGAGTTTGCCCAAGTTGTGGATATTATGATGGCGTAGAAATCATATCTCAAAAAGCAAACTAGTATTTAGCATTTAGGAAATATATAGAAAGAGGTGAATTGGTAATGAAGGAAGGAATACATCCAGAATATAAAGAATCAACTATCACTTGTGCTTGTGGAAATGTAATGAAAACAAATTCAACAAAAGGTGAAATGAAAGTTGATATCTGCTCAAAGTGTCATCCATTTTGGACAGGAAATTTAAGAAAAGAAACAACAGGCGGAAAAGCTGATAAGTTTAAGAAAAAATATGGATTAGCTTAATAATTCATTTAATTTAGTGGGGCTCTGTAGCATTAATTTGTTACAGAGCTTTTTATATTATAGATATATATTATGAATAGAAATTTTTAATCAAACATAAATACGTGAAAGGATTTTAAAATGAGAGTAGTTAATACAGAGGAATGGACAAATAAAATTAAAGAGAAATTTGATGGGAAGAAGTATTTTATATATACTCTTGGATGTCAATTAAATGAGAATGATTCAGAAAAAATAGCTGGTATGTTAAATGCAGCAGGTATTACAAAGACTGATAAAGAAGAAAATGCAGATATTATAATTTTTAATACATGTTGTGTTAGAGAAAATGCTGAAGATAGATTATATGGAAAGCTTGGAGAAGTTAAAAAATATAAAGAAGATAAGGGAACAATAATTTGTGTTGGTGGTTGTATGATGCAACAAGAACATGTTTCTGAAAAAATAAAGAAAAGTTATCCTTATGTTGATGTTGTCTTTGGTATTCATACTCTTGATAATTTTGCTAAAGATTTATATTTGGCTGTTGAAGAAAAAAGAAAGATAGAAGACATTATAGATGTTGATGGTGAAATTTTTGAAGGCATTCCGAATAAGAGAGATGATAATGTTAAAGCTTCTGTATTGATTATGAATGGTTGCAATAATTTTTGTACTTATTGTATTGTTCCTTATGTTAGAGGAAGGGAAAGAAGTAGAAGACCTGAAGATATTATTGCTGAAGTTAAGGCTTTGGCTGAAGCAGGGTATAAAGAAATAACTTTACTTGGACAAAATGTTAATTCTTATATGGTTGCTGAAAATAGAAAAGGAATGAAGATTACTGATACAAATATTCATTCATTTGCAGAGTTATTAGCAGAGCTTGATAAAATTGAAGGAATAGAAAGAATTAGATTTACATCACCACACCCTAAAGATTTTACTGATGATGTTATTGATGTGATTGCTAATAGTAAACATATTTGTAAATTAATTCATATGCCTTTACAAGCTGGAAGTTCAAATGTTCTTAAAAAAATGAATAGAAATTATACAAAAGAAGAATATTTAAAATTAGTTGATAGAATAAGATCTAAGATTCCTGATGCTACATTTACAACTGATATTATTGTAGGTTTTCCTGGTGAGACAGAGGAAGATTTTGAAGATACACTTGATGTTGTTAGAAAAGTTAGATATGAACAGATTTATATGTTTATTTATTCAAGAAGAATTGGAACTGTTGCAGATACAATGGAAGATCAGATACCTGAAGATATTAAGCATAAGAGATTTGATAAGCTTAAGAAGTTGACTGAAGAAATTATTGCAGAAGATGGAAATAAGTATATTGGTACTATTCAAAAAGTTTTGGTTGAAGGTACTAGTAAAAATAATGATGAAGTTTTGACAGGTAGAACTGATTCATATAAAGTTGTTAATTTTAAAGGGAATAAAAGTCTTATTGGTAAAATGGTTGAGGTTAAAATTGATGAAAATCATATATGGTATTTGAGTGGTTTTTGTGATAATATATAGTTATCAAAAAGGAGAGTTGTTTTATGAAGTATGAAGAAATATTTACGGTTGATGCAATTAAAAATATGACTACATTCTCACCTATGATGCAACATTATTTGGAAACTAAATCTAAGTATTTAGATTGTGTACTTTTTTATAGACTTGGCGATTTTTATGAAATGTTTTTTGATGATGCGATTAATGTTTCAAGAGAACTGGAACTTACATTAACTGGTAAGGAATGTGGTAGGGAAAATCGTGCACCGATGTGTGGAATTCCGTATCATGCTGGTGAGATATATGCTTCAAGACTTGTTCAAAATGGATATAAGGTTGCTATTTGCGAGCAACTTGAAAATCCTAAAAATGCTAAAGGTATAGTTAAAAGAGATGTTATAAAAATTATGACGCCTGGAACAATTACTGATGGCAATTTGCTTGATGAAAAAAAGAATAATTATATTATGTCTGTATTTAAAGATGGTATATATTATGGAATTGCTGCTTTTGATATTTCAACAGGTGAAGCTTATGCAACTGAAATTAAGTCTGATAATAATTTTCAGAAATTGATTAATGAGATTTCAAGATTTACTCCTTCTGAATTAATTATTAATGAATATATGAATGATAGTGTTAATGAAATTAGTGAAATTAAAAATAGATTTGAAGTTTTTGTTTCAGTTGATAAAAATATAGAAAAAACTGATATTGAATCTGATAAAAATTTTGTTCCTGATTTTTTTAATATGAAAAGTTCAATGACTAAACTTGATGATAAGTTTGATGATGAAACAATTCATAATACTTTTGATATAATTGATGAACAAGGAAATTTGATTAAGAATATTAGTGATAGATATTTAGCAGTTAATGCAATTGGTATTTTACTTAAATATGTTGAAGAAACTCAAAAAATTAAGCCTGAAAACTTAAATAAGATTGTTTTATATGAAGTTGTTAAATATATGGCTTTGGATATTAATTCTAGAAGAAATTTAGAGTTAACTGAAAGACTTAAAGATAAAAGTAAAAAAGGAACATTGCTTTGGGTATTGGATAAAACAGAGACTTCTATGGGGGGACGTTTAATTAGAAGATGGATTAATGATCCACTTGTGAATGTTGATGATATAAATGCAAGACTTGATGCTGTTGAAGAAATTAAAAATGATTTATTATTGAGTGATAGAATTGTTGAATCTTTAAAGAGTATTTATGATATTGAAAGATTAGCTGGAAAGATTTCTTATGGAACTGTTAATGCTAGGGATTTAATATCATTAAAGAATTCTATAATGCAATTGCCTAATTTGAAGGATGCTATTAAGAATGTAAATAGTGAATTTTTAAGAAATGTTGATGCTGAACTTGATGTGTTAACTGATATATATGAATTGATTGAAAATTCAATTGTTGAAGAACCTCCATTAACAGTAAAAGAGGGGGGATTAATTAAAAAAGGATATAAACCCGAAATTGATGAATTGATTGAAGCTACAACAAATGGTAAACAATGGCTTGCAAATGTTGAAATAAGAGAAAAAGAGCTTACTGGAATTAAGAATTTAAAAATTGGGTATAATAAAATTTTTGGATATTATATTGAAGTTAGTAAATCTAATGTTAAAGATATTCCTGAAGATAGATATATTAGAAAACAGACTCTTACTACAGGTGAAAGATATATCACTGAAGAATTGAAAAAAATGGAGAATGAAATTTTAGGTGCTAAAGAGAAGATTATAGCACTTGAATATGATGAGTTTGTTAATATTAGAAATGAGATTCAATCAAATGCAAAAAGAATTCAAAGAACAGCTAGTGCTATTTCTAAATTAGATGTTATTCAAGGACTTGCAAATGTTGCAAATGAACTTAATTACTGCAAACCTGAAATAATGGATGATGATGTGATTGATATTAAAAATGGAAGACATCCGGTTGTTGAAAAAATAATACCTTATGGTGATTTCGTTCAGAATGATTCATTATTAAATTCTAATGAGAATAGGTTAAATATTATAACAGGTCCTAATATGGCTGGTAAATCAACTTTTATGAGGCAAGTTGCATTAATTACTATTATGGCACAGATTGGTTCTTTTGTACCTGCTGAATATGCACATATTGGTGTTGTTGATAAAGTGTTTACTAGAGTTGGGGCTTCTGATGATTTAAGCAGTGGTGAGAGTACTTTTATGGTTGAGATGATGGAAGTTGCTAATATATTGAAAAATGCTACTAATAGAAGTTTAGTTATTTTAGATGAAATTGGTAGAGGTACTTCAACATATGATGGTCTTTCTATAGCTTGGGCTGTTGCTGAATATGTTTCTAAGTTGAAATGCAAGACATTGTTTGCAACACATTATCATGAATTAGTTGGATTAGAAGGAAAGATTGAAGGGACAAAAAATTATCATATTACTGTTAAAGAAAGAGGAGAAGATATTATTTTTTTGAGAAAAATTGTTGAAGGTGGTACTGATGAAAGTTATGGTATCCATGTTGCAAAGTTAGCAGGTGTTCCAAAAGAAGTTACTAATAGAGCTAATGAAATTTTATTTAAGCTTGAAAAGAAAAATATTATGAATGGAAAAATTGAAACTAAAAGTGAAAAAGCAGAAAATGCAGGACAGTTAAGTATGTATAATTATAAATTAGCAGAGATTGCGTCAGAATTGGATGGTGTACATTTAGATTCTATTACACCAATTGAAGCTTTAAATATTTTACAAAAAATGAAAGATAAAATTAAATAAAATAAAGAGGAGATATACGAATGAAAGTTTTTTATCAAAATGCAGAAATTGGAATAATGAAAGATGATGTTACGATCGGAGAAATGTTTAAAACAAATCTTGATTTTTACAAAAAACATATTGTTGCAGGTAAGATAAATAATGAGATTAAATCACTTGATACAAAAGTTAATGATGGTGATAAAATAGATTTAATTGATATTACTGATAAAGATGGAATGAAGATTTATATTAGGGGTTTGTTGTTTGTAATGGGCATGGCTTTTAATGAACTTTATCCAGAGAGTTATTTAAATGTTAATTTTCAATTATCTAATTCAATGTTCTGTCAGATAGATAATATGGATGTTACTGAAGAAATGATTGATGAAGTTAAAGAGAAAATGCAGGAATTAATTAATGCTGATTTAAAAATAAGAAAAGTTGTTATGACACATGATGAAGCAGTTAGTTTTTATAAAGAAGAAAAAACTATTAGAGGTATCTTACAAATTGATAATAAAAATAAAGAAAATGTTTCATTATATTTTTGTAATGATTATTATAATTATTTTTATGGAGTTATGCCAAGCTCTACAGGTGTTTTAGATTTATTTGATATTAAATTATATAGGCATGGATTTATTGTTCAATATCCAAGTAGAAAGGATCCAACACAGGTTGGTGAATTTAAGGAAAGTAAGAAATTTTTATCAGCATTAAAAGAATATGATGATATTAATGCTTTGATGAATATTAATACAATTTATCATTTAAATAATAGAATTAAAGATGGTAAGACTAATGAAGTTATTTTAATGTCAGAAGCTTTACATGAAAAGAAAATTGCTGAAATTGCTGATAAAATTGCAGCTAAGGATGGAATTAAGTTAGTTTTAATTGCAGGACCATCATCTTCTGGTAAAACTACATTTGCAAAAAGACTTGGAATTCAACTTAGAATAAATGGATTAAAACCTGTTACAATTGGTACTGATAATTATTTTGTTGAAAGACCTGATACACCTCGTGATGAAAATGGTGATTACGATTTTGAAACAATTGATGCTCTTGATTTGAATTTATTTAATGATCATTTGACTAAGCTTATTGAAGGGGAAGAAATTGAAGTTCCTACATTTGATTTTAAGATTGGTTCTAAGAAATTTTTGGGAAATAAGATGTCATTAAAAAAAGATGAAGTTTTAGTTATTGAAGGAATTCATTGTTTAAATGATAAATTAACTGCAAGTATTCCTGATAATGAGAAATTTAAAATTTATATTAGTGATTTAACTGTTTTAAATATCGATTATTTTAATAGAATTTCAACGACTGATACTAGGTTAATTAGAAGAATCGTTAGAGATTATAATTTTAGAGGATATTCGGCACTTGAAACTTTAAGACGTTGGCCAAGTGTTAATGCTGGTGAAGATAAGAATATTTTTCCATTTCAAGAAAATGCTGATGTTATGTTTAATAGTTCATTAGTTTATGAATTAGCTATTCTTTCAAAATATGCATTACCATTATTGGAAGAAATTGATTCTAGTGAAAAAGAATATTCTGAAGCTAAACGTTTAATTGCTTTTTTGAAATATTTTGAAGAAATAGATGATGAAAGAGCAATTCCAATGAATTCTATATTAAGAGAATTTATTGATGGAAGTATTTTTGATTATTAATAAGGGGTAATATGAAAAATTTTAATAAAAGGGACGAATCTTTTGTTTGTGAAAATTGTGGAATGGAAGTTGAGAAGTTGGTATATTCCTCAAGAGACCATTGTCCACATTGCTTATGTTCTAAACATGTGGATAAATTACCTGGGGATAGAGCTGAAAGTTGCAAAGGTATTTTGAGACCTGTGCAAACTATTCCAAATAAAGATGGTTTTGATATTGTTTATAAATGTGATAAATGTAATGAAGTGAGAAAGAATAAATCTGCAGAAGATGATGATGTGGATTTGTTAATTAGATTAACAGTTAATAAGAATTTCTAGGAGGTTTGAATGAATATTGAGGAAAATGAAGGTAGAATATTTTTAGATGATGTTGTACCTGATAAATCAAAGAGAATTTTAACAGGTGATAGACCTACAGGTAATATGCATATTGGACATTATTTTGGTTCATTATTATCAAGAGTGGATCTTCAAGATAAATTTGATACATATATTTTAATTGCTGATGTTCAAGCTTTAACTGATAATTTTAATAATCCTGAAAAGGTTAGAAAAAATGTGAATGAAATTTTGCTTGATCAATTATCAGTGGGAATTGATCCGAATAAAGTTACTTTTTTTGTTCAATCAATGATACCTGAAATTCCTGAATTGACTATATATTATTCTAATCTAGTTACTATGGCCAGACTTGAAAGAAATCCAACAATTAAGACTGAAATTGCTGCTAAAAAGGAGTTATTTGGAGAGAGTGTTACATATGGATTTATTGGATATCCTGTAAGTCAAACGGCTGATATCACTGCTTTTAAAGGTGAAATAGTTCCTGTTGGTGAAGATCAATTACCTCTAATTGAACAAGCTAGGGAGATTGTTAGAAAATTTAATTCTATTTATGGTGAAGGTGTTTTAAAAGAACCAATAGCTGTTATTTCTAAAAATTCAAGGATTAGGGGTCTTGATGGTGGAGTCAAAATGGGTAAATCTTTAGGGAATGCTTTATATTTGGTTGATACACCTGATATTGTAAAAGAAAAAGTTATGCTTGCTAAAACTGATCCGGCTAGAATTAAAAAGGATGATCCTGGACACCCAGAAGTATGTGCAGTGTATTATTATCATAATTTATTTACAGATAAAGAGGAGTGCAAAAATATTTGTGCTGAGTGTAAAGCTGGAAAAAGGGGATGTGTTGCTTGTAAAAAGCAATTGATTGATAGTATAAATAGAACTCTTGATCCAATTAGGGCTAAAAGATTTTATTATGAGTCTAGACCTAATGAAGTTAAAGAAATTTTACTTACTGGAACTGATAAGGCTAGAATGACTGCAAAAGAAACATTGAGAGAAGTTAAAAAAGCGATGATGCTTGATTATTAATATATTGTATATTATATGAGGAGAATTATATATGTTTACAGATTACGTGAAAATTTATGCTATTGCTGGAAAAGGTGGTGATGGTGCAATATCTTTTAGAAGAGAGAAGTATGTTGCAGCAGGTGGACCTGATGGAGGTGATGGTGGAAGAGGCGGTAATGTTGTTTTTGCTGTTGACCCTGATGAAAATACTTTAATTGACTTTAGATTTAAGAAAAAATTTAAGGCAAATCCAGGAAGTAATGGCTCTGGTGCTAAGAAGACTGGTAAAACGGCAGATAATTTAGTTATTAAAGTTCCTATTGGTACTGTTATTAAAGATGCTAATACAAATGAAGTATTGGCAGATTTGTCAAAACCTGGTCAAGAAGAAGTGATTTTAAGAGGTGGAAGAGGTGGACTTGGAAATACTCATTTTGCTACTTCTACAAGACAAGCTCCACGTTTTGCACAGGATGGAGAGCCTGGTGAAGAAAAGGAACTTATTTTAGAATTAAAAATGCTTGCAGATGTTGGATTGCTTGGATTTCCTAATGCAGGAAAATCAACATTGCTTTCAGTCACAACAGCTGCTAGACCTAAAATTGCTAATTATGAATTTACAACTCTTGAACCAAATTTAGGTGTTGTAAAATTGGATAATGGAAGCAGTTTTGTAATGGCAGATATTCCAGGATTAATAGAAGGTGCGAGCGAAGGAACAGGTCTTGGGATAAGATTTTTAAGACATGTGGAGAGAACTAGAGTATTACTTCATATGATTGATGTTTCTGGAACAAATGATAGAGATCCGAGAGAGGCATTTAATGTTATAAATAATGAGCTTAAAAAATATAGTGATTATTTGTCGAAGAGAGAGCAAATTTTAGTTGGAACTAAAATTGATATTAAAATCAATGATGATGGTATTAATGAACTTAAAAAAATTGCAAAAGAAAATAATTTGAAGGTATTTTTTATTTCATCTGTTGCTAATGAAGGTGTTAAGGAATTAATGGATTATGTTTCAAAAAGACTTACTGAAATTCCTAAAACTGATTTAGTTCAATATGAAGTTACTGATAAAGTTAAAGTTTATAAGTTGGATGATGAAAAAGAAAAATTCACTATTCATAAGGAAGATGGAGTTTTTGTTGTTGAAGGTGAAGAAGTTGATGCTATTTTAAGAAAAGTTAATATTGGTGATAATGAATCTTTATTTTATTTGCATAAAAAGCTTAGTGATATTGGATTGAATACAGAACTTAGAAAAATGCATATTTGTGAAGGTGATATTGTTAAAATTGGTGGTTATGAAATGGAATGGGAAGATTAGTGTTGAATTAAGTTTTATATAATTGTATAATTTTAATAATGAATTTATAATATAATAATTGGAGTTTTTTATGAAAAAATTTATGAAAATATTTTTAATAATACTTGTTTCTTTTTCAATGTTTACAATATTCATTGAGAAAGATGTGAATGCTAATACTACTACAACGTTTGATAAGCAAAAAGTACTATCACCTGAAAAGCAAGCAGAATATGATAGATTGAGAAATAGAAATTTAAAGACTTTGGCAATTGATGGATATGAGATTAATCCTGTTTTTAATAAAAATACTATTGATTATTATTTGACGGTATCAAATGATGTTAATTCGTTAAAAGTTACAGCGTTACCAGAAAATGATGGTGCAAAAGTCACGATTTCTGGTGATAGTAATTTAAAAGGTACTGAAAATGATATTATAATTACTGTAAAAAGTGAAAAAGAACTTACTAAGACGTATAAAATTCACGTTACAAAACAAAAGGATTCTAATATTAGTTTAAAAAGTTTGGAAATTGATGGTGCTAAATTTGAAAGTGGATTTTCACCCAAAAAGTATAATTATAATATTAAAATAAATCAAAATGATGTTCAACCTTTAAAAATTAAGGCTAAAGCAAATACGGATTCTGCAAATGTTGAAATAATCGGCAATGATTCTAGTTTAACAGTTGGAACAAATGTTATTACAATTTTAGTTAGTAAGGATTCAGATGTTGTTACATATCAATTAAATGTTGAGATTTCAACTCTTAAAGAAGTTGTTGTTAATAATCCAAATGATTGGATTGCTAAAATTAAGTTGGGCTTTTCGCAGATATTTAAAGACACTAGTTCTACTGTAGCAGCATTATGTGCTATTGCAGTTGTATTAGTTATAATTATTATTGTTGTTATAAAAAAAATACTAAGGAAAAGATAAGGAGATAAAATGATTAAAAAAGTTGCAATATTAGTTAATGGTGGTGATTGTTCTGGATTAAATCCTGTTATTAGAGGAATAATGAAGACAGCTAAAGAAAAAAATATTGAATGTTATGGATTTATAGATGGTTTTAGAGGACTAATAAAAAATGATTATATTAGACTTGATAATAATCCAATTGCTAATGGTTTGTTACCAAAAGGAGGATCAATTATTGGATCATCTACAAATACGATTGTTTTTAATTATAAAATAGAGAATCCTGATGGAACTACAGAATATAAGGATTTGTCTGATTTATGTGTTGAAAATATTAAAAATGATGGATTTGATTGTGTTTTTGCACTTGGTGGTGATAGTACACAAAAGTCTGCAAGGGATTTATTTGTTAAAGGTATTAATATGATTGGTGTACCTAAAACTATAGATAATGATGTTGCATGTACTGATATAACATTTGGATATAATACTGCTGTTCAAGTTGCGACAGATGCACTTGATAGATTGCATACTACTGCAGAAACTCATCATAGAATTATGGTATTGGAAGTTATGGGTAGGTTTGCTGGTTGGATTGCACTTGAGTCAGCTATATCAGGTGGTGCAGATGCTGCTTTAATTCCAGAAATACCTTATGATATTAATAAAGTTGTTGATATGATAAATAATAGGATTTCAGAAGGAAAACAATTTAGTGTAATTGTTGTTTCAGAAGGAGCTAAACCTATTAATGGTGAGTCATCTGTTTATGAGGCTAATATTGATGAAGGAAGTGGTATTTCTACTAAGTTTGCAGGTGCTGGTGATAGAGTTGCTAAAGAGTTAGAGAGGTTAACTGGTCTTGAAAGTAGAAACACAACACTTGGATATATGCAAAGAGGTGGTACACCATCTGCATATGATAGAGTTCTATCAACACAATATGGTGCTAAAGCTATGGAGCTTGCATTAGAAGGTAAATTTGGAGTATTAACTGTTATGAAAGGTGGAAAATTTACTTATGTTGATTTAGAGGATGTTGTTGGTAATAATAAAAAACTTGGTGCTGTTGAAGGTGGAACAGAGGATAGTAATGTTAGAGTTGTAACAATGGATCATCCATTAGTTCAAACAGCTAGAGATATAGGAATTTGTTTAGGAGATTAAAAGAATATGGATTTTAAGGAGATTATCGCAAATAAAATTAGTGATGTTATAAATATTGATGCAAATGAATTAAAAAGTTATATTGAAGTTCCAAAAGATGATACTAATGGGGATTATTCATTTCCATGTTTTAGATTGGCTAAAGAGTTGAGAAAATCTCCTGTTGATATTGCAAATTTGATTAAAGATGGTTTGAATATTGATGAAATATTTGAAAAAGTTGATGTAGTTTCGGGGTTTTTGAACTTTTATATTAATAAGACTATTATAGTTAAAAGTTTTTTTGATAAATTTAATGCTAATGAAAATTATGGTAGTACTAATATAGGTAAAGGTAAAACAGTTATTGTTGAATATTCTTCACCTAATATTGCTAAACCATTTCATATTGGTCATTTGAAAAATACTGTACTTGGACATGCTCTTGATAATTTATATAGATTTCAAGGTTATAATGTAATTAGTTGGAATCATTTAGGTGATTATGGTACACAATTTGCTAAATTAATTGAAGCATATAAAAGATGGGGCAATGAATATGACTTAAATGAAAATCCTATTAAAAAACTTGCTGAGATGTATGTTAGAATTAATCAACTTTGTGCAGAGGATGAATCTGTTTTAGAGGAATCTAGAGAAACATTTAAAAAATTGGAGGATGGAAATCCTGAATATGTTAAATTAAGAGATGAATTTACTAAATATTCTATGATTGATTTTAATAAAATATATGACTTGTTGGGAGTAAAATTTGACAAAATAATCGGAGAATCATTTTATATTGATAAGATTCCAGAAATGTATGAAGTTTTGGAAAAGACAGGTAGAATGATTGAGTCAGAGAATGCAATGATAGTTGATTTGACACCTGAAGGTATTGATACACCATGTATTGTTAAGAAATCAAATGGTGCTTCAATTTATGCTGCAAGGGATTTAGCTTCTATTCTATATAGAACAAGTAATTTTGATTTTGATAAATGTTTATATGTTATTGGAAATGAACAAGCCCTTTATTTTAAGCAAATTTTTGCAATTGCTAAAATTATGGGAATTGATAAAAAGTATATTGATGGCTTGGAATTTGTTGGATATGGAATGCTTAGATTACCTGAAGGCAAGATGTCTACTAGAAAAGGTAATTTTGTTGAAGTTGAAGGCTTACTTGAAGATGCTATAAATAGGGTAAAGAAAGTTATTTTAGAAAAAGATAATTTGGATGGTATGAATATTGAAGAGGTATCTAAAAAAGTTGGTCTTGGTGCTGTAGTATTTTCTAATTTGCTTGATAGCAGAGTTAAAGATGCAGTTTTTGATGTTAATAGTGCTATTAGTTTCCAAGGTGATACTGGTCCATATGTTCAATATATGGCTGTTAGGACAAATAGTGTTTTAATGAAAGTTAATAATGATATAAGTAAAGATATAGATTTCAGTATTCTTACAGATGATTCATCTCTTAATTTGATAAAAGTATTATCTAATTTTGAAGAAGTATTGAAAAGTGCTTTGGAAAAAAATGAACCGTCTTTTATTTCTAGATATCTACTTGATGTAGCAAAAGCTTTTAGTGTTTTTTATAATAATGATAAAATTATTTGTGATGATAAAAAAATACAAGATGCTAGAGTTTATTTGACATATGTTACTAATAAAGTTTTAAATAGAGGTTTGAATTTATTAGGTATTCAGGTTCCTGATAAAATGTAGGAGTTTAATTTGAAAAAAGTATTATTTATTTCTAGTGATGGGGGGCATTTGGATGAGCTTCTCCATCTTGGAATTGAAGATTATGATTATAGAGTTGTTACTGAGAAAACTAAATCAAATAAAAATTTAGGTGATAAGTATGAAAATAAAGTTGATTATTTAGTTTATGGTACTCGAAAAAATTTATTTAAATATTTTTTTGTACTTTTAATTAATTATTTTAAATCACGTAAAATTTTTAAAAAATTTAATCCTGATGTTATTGTTTCTACTGGTTCACATACTGCTTTATTTATGTGTTTGATTGCTAAAAAGGCTGGTAAAAAGGTAATTTGGATTGAAACTTTTGCAAATAGGAATACTCCTACAATGGCTGGAAAAATGATTTATAAGCATGTAGATGTTTTTGTTGTTCAATGGAAGGAAATGCTTAATGTTTATCCAAAGGCTGTTTATTGGGGATCAATTTATTAAGGAAGTAATGATATGATTTTTGTAACGCTTGGCACTCAGGATAAGCATTTTCCTAGGCTACTTGAAGCAGTTGAAAGACTTGAGGTTAATGAAGAAATTATTGCACAAGTTGGATCAACTAAATTTAAATCTGATAAAATTAAGATATTTGATTATTTGAATTCAGAAGATTTTGAAAAATATATTAATGATGCTAGAGTTATAATTTCACATGCAGGAGTTGGTACTATTTTAAAGGGTGTTCAACTTGGAAAGAAGATGATTGTTGCTGCAAGGATGAAAAAATATGGTGAACATGTTAATGATCATCAAATGCAAATTTTAGATAATTTTTCTAGTGAGGGATATATTTTACCACTTTATGATTTTGATAAATTGCAGGAACTTTTAGATATTGAGTTTGTTCCTAATAAATTTGTTAGTAATAATGTGAATTTTAGAAAAAAGTTGTTTGAAGAAATAAATAAGGAAAAGGATAATGAGTCATCAAAGTCAATTAATTAAAAATACTATAATAATTGCGATTGGTAAACTTGGAACACAAGTAATTTCATATTTTTTGTTACCTCTTTATACAAAATTATTAACACCTGGTGATTATGGAACTTATGATTTCATTTGTACTTTAGCAATATTTATTTGTCCATTAATTACATTGTTAATGGAAGAATCTATGTTTCGTTTTTTGATTGATGCAAAGAGCGAAAAAGAAAAGAAGTTAATAATAAGTCAAACTATTATTTATTCTGTTATTGGAACTGTTGTATTTATTCCATTAGCTTTAATAGTAATGAGATTTGGCACTGAATATAGTCCTGGTATGCAAGGATTAGTGATATTTTTTGTTATTTCAAATTTATTACTTGGTCTTAGTAATTCTCTTGCTAGAGGTGAGGGAAATATAAAATTATATTCGGTTTCTAATTTTATATTAGGAATTTTGACAATTTTATTAAATATAGTTTTGGTTGTAATTTTTAAATCAGGAAATGCTTTATTAATTGCAAATACAATTGCGAATACTTTTACAGCTTTGTTTGTTTTTGGTAAAATGAAGATATGGAAGTATGTTGGACAATATAATAAGATAATTATGAATAAAATGATTAAATATTCGGTTCCATTAGTTCCCAATAGTATTTCATGGGCGATTATTAATATGTCTGATAGAGTGCTATTAACAAAAATTTCTGGGGAAGCTGTTAATGGAATTTATGCTATGGCTTGTAAATTCCCTAATATAATAAATGTTGTTTATGGATATTTTTATACAGCTTGGAAAGAGTCGTCTGCTAAGATTTTAAAAGATGAAGGAAGTAAAAAAGTATATAATAGTATTTATCATGATATGAAGAGATTGCTTTTTTCAGTTACTATTTTTTTGATTGCTGTTATGCCTTTTGTTTTTAATTTATTTATTAATAAACAATATGGTGAAGCATATATTTATATACCTTTGATTATAATTGCGACATATTATGCAAATTTATCTAGTTTTATAGGTGGTATTTTTACTGCATTTAAGAAAACAAAGATTATTGGTACAACAACTGTTTTTGCGGCAATAATAAATTTGGTTGTTGATTTAATTTTAATTTGGAAAATGCAGATTTATGCAGCTTGTATTTCTACATTACTTGCAAATTTGATTATATATTATTATCGTAAATATAAATTAAAAGATTTAGTTAAACTTAAAGAGTTAAATATGTTTGGACCAGGGATAATACTTGGAATAGTATGTTTTACTTATTATATTAGATATTTTAAGAATATTTCTATTGTTACAAGTTATGTAATAAATGGAATCATTTTATTGCTTGTTATATTATATAGCGTTGCAGTTAATAAAAAAATTTTTATAAAAATCTTGGGAAAATTTATTCCTAAGTTTAAAGAAAGGACTTAATATTATGAAATATTTTGGTACAGATGGAATTAGGAGAATCGCTAATACAGAGTTAACACCTGAGTTGGTTTATAAAGTTGCTAAAGCTGGTGCTTATGTTTTGTCGAAACATTTGAATGGAAAATCTCCTACGATTTTAATTGGCAGGGATACGAGAATTTCTGGAACATTAATTGAAGCAGCTATGACTGCTGGATTCTTAAGTTATGGCGCTAATGTTAAACTTATTGGAGTTATACCTACTCCTGGCGTTGCATATTTGACTAAAAAACTAAAAGCAGATGCTAGTGTTGTTATTTCAGCATCACATAATGCTTATGATTTCAATGGTATTAAATATTTTAGTAATTTAGGAATGAAAATTCCTGATGAAATTGAATCAGAAATTGAAGAAATTTTGGATTCAGGTGAAGTAGAAAAGTTGACTGCTAAAGGAAGTAAAATAGGTGTATCTGAAGTAAGAGAAGATTTACTTGATGAATATTTGTATTTCTTTAGAAAGAATTTTGAAGATTATTTTGAAGAAAATGGTGTTGAGGATTTTACAGTTGCTATAGATACTGCAAATGGTGCTACATCAGTTATTGCAGATAAAGTTTTTACAGCTTTAGGAATTAAACATTATATTTTAAATAATACACCAAATGGTACTAATATTAATGAAAATTGTGGTTCTACACATATGGAAATGCTTCAAAACTTTGTTGTTACTAATAAATGTGATATTGGTATTGCTTATGATGGTGATGGTGATAGATGTTTGGCTGTTAATGATAAAGGTGAGATTATTGATGGTGATATAATTCTTTCATTAATTGGTAGTGCTATGAAGAAAAAAGGTGAATTGAAAAATAATGCAATTGTTGCAACTGTTATGAGTAATCTTGGTATGAAGAAGTTTTGCGAAAACAATGATATTGATTTTGTTGAAACAAAAGTTGGTGATAGATATGTACTTGAAAATATGTTAAAGAATGGTTATAATTTAGGTGGAGAACAATCAGGTCATGTTATTTTCTTGGATTATAATCCAACTGGTGATGGTATTTTGACATCTTTAATGTTGATAAAAACAATATTTGATTCTGGAAAGAAGTTATCTGAATTACAGAAAGTTATTAATATTTATCCACAAGTTTTGATTAATGCAAAAGTAGATAGTAATAAAAAATATGATTTTGATAAAAATCCTGAGGTTGTTAATGCAATTGAAAAGCTTAATGAAGAGTTTGATGGAAATGGTAGAGTTTTGATTAGACCTTCTGGTACAGAGCCATTGGTTAGAGTTATGATTGAAGGAGAAAATCAAGAGTATATTACTAAAAAAGCTAGAGAAGTTGCAGATTTGATTGAAGAAAAATTAAAATAGTACAAAGGAGAAAAGAGGAGTATGAGATTACCTTTATTGGATTATACTGAACCATTTAATGCTTCTGCGACATTATTATTAGTTGCGTTATTATTATGGGTTGGTCTTAAAGAAAAGAAAAATACATTACCAATGGTTGTTGTTATATGTTCAATGTTAATTTTAGCTGTACAAACAGTTGAATTAATGTTAAATATTAATAATGTTGAATTAATGGTATTATTGGTAAAGAATATTATTATTGGACAAGTTTATATGTATTTAGGTTTTGCTGTTTTGTTAATTGTTGATCACAAAAATAAACAATTAAGAACTGACAAGCTTGAAGATGAAATTGCTGATATTAGAAAAGAATTAGCTAAAAAGTCTAAACAAGTTAAAGAAAATAAGAATAAAAAAGATAATAAAGTTGAAGATTAATATTATGATTCTTTGTCAAGTTTTGGGGTGAATAAGTTTATAAATACTTATTCACTCTATTTTTATACCATTTTTAAAATATATGTAAATAATTATAATTTTTTAATTTAATTAAACATACTTAATAAGCCAATCAAAGATCGACTTTTAAAAATATGAACATAAGTTAATTTTTAGTCTAAAAGCATAATACGAACTTTAAAATGAATAAAATTTGGCATTCCAAAAGATAATCTTTTTAATGTTTTAATTTTATTATTAATGCCTTCAATACAACCATTTGAATAAGAAAATTCTAAAGAATGACGAATTTCAGCAGCCCAATTATGATATGTTTTAGCCACAGAAGCAAGTTCTTTAATTGGAGAATTCGAATTACGAAAGACCCATTCATTAAATAGTTTTGCTTTAGTCTCGTATGTAGCAGAAGAGTGTATAATATTCAAAAAAGATTCTTTTTCTCTATAAGCAATACGTAAATCTTCAGAAAAATTAATTAACATATAATTTAAATTATAAATATCATTATCATTTTTAATTTTGCATTTTCTTGATAATAATAATCTTCTCGATTTTTTAAACCATTTTCTTTCTGATTTAGGAAGATTAAATTGAACTTTTTTTCTCAAAGTATCAACAGCTTGTACAATATAACGAGAAAAGTGAAAACGATCAACGATAATTTTAGCAGATTTAAAATATGTAAAAGCAATATCTTTATATGTTTTCCATAAATCAGTAACAAAGAATTTAACATTATTAAGTTGTTCTTTAGAGAATCGTTTAAAATAATCGCAAAGAAAATGCTTATAACGACATTCAATAATATCAACTATCTTATGAGTTTCACCATTCAAAAGGACAACTGATATTTCTCAGAACCGGAATCACCTTTAAATTCATCGATACAAAGAACACGAGGGAGCTTTATAGCAGTTACCGCTAAATAAGGTAACATCTTAGAAATGAATGTTGGCGCCATATTGGTTTCTTTAGCGATATAATTCATTGAAATTTTAGAACGTAACGAATTAACAATGTAACAAGTTAAATTATTAGTGTGTTGAGAATATCTAGAAACAATATGATTATTTTCATTAAAAGATTTGCCACATTTAGAACATTCATATCTACGTTGATTATAATGTATTGTAACGAATTTTTTTTGAATAGGAATATCTTTAATGGTTCTTAAATAATAATCGTGAATTTTCGAAGTATGAGAGCCACAATTAGGGCAAATATGTTCCATAATAGGCATTTCAACATCGAATACAATCTTATTTTTAAGAAAATGAGATTTCTTTATGATAGTCCCTTCTAAATTAAATAATTTTTTGATATAATGAGTATGCACTTATTTAATACCTCCTTGAATTATGAGAGTCAACTATATTCTACTAGGTATTTCAAATAAGTGCATTATTTATTTAAAAAAGACATATAAATTTAATCACCCCAAGATTTATTATAGAACCAATATTATAAACAGTATTGACATATATGGTTGATACTGTTTTTATATTTTTATTAAATTTAGATAATTATATTAGAAAGAGAATGGATTTTATGAATAAAAATATTAGAATTATATGTGTGTGTTTAATAGTAATTGTTATTGTTGGAATAATATTTTTTATAGTTGATTATAATAGAGTAAAGAATAATTTAAGACCAGTATTTTGTATTGAAAATCCAGTTAGTGCAGTGAAGGATGGTGGTACTGTTGAATTTTTAGGACTGGGATATAAAGTTATTGACTTTCACACTATTGCTGGATTTGATGATATTAAGATAGGAACTTGGTTTATGAATTATAATGATTTTGATTCGGAAATGAGAGCATATGAAATTGAATTTATGCAACATTTTGAAAATAAATAAAATATTTTTTGATAGAAACATTAATTTAATTATTTTCTAAAGTATTTATTTTAAAAGTGATATTTTAATATAGTGTAATTAATAGTGAAGTAGTATCAATGTGGCAATGTTAATATATTGATACTGTTTTTTTCTTGTGTTAAAATTCTAATTGGAGGAAGTTGATTAATATGACACAAAAGAAGATAGAGGATAGGTCATTAAGGATGACTATTTTAGTTAATTTTATAGTAGTAATTGCAGGGATTTGGATTTTTAGTGTTACTAAAATACAAGCGTTATTTTTGGATTGTTTTTTTTCAATTGTTTCACTAATATCTGCAATTGTTGGAATGATTTTAGTTGGATTAAGTAGAAAAAAGACAAAGAGACATCCTGAAGGATTATATTTTTTGGAACCTTTTTATGCAATAATTGAAGCAATTATAATTTTTATTGTGCTTGGACAATCACTCTTTGAAACTAGTGTTAGTGCATATAAATATTTTGTGAATGGTGTTGGTGAAGCTATGAATACAACATCTGTATTACCATATACTATTTCAATGGTTATTTTGTGCTTTGGAATTGGTTATTATAATAGAATGCAAAATAAAAAAATGAATAATATTAGTACTATGCTTGAAGCAGAATCAAAGTCTAATTTTATTGATGGGATTCAATCTCTTGGTATAGGTGTTGCAATTTTATTATTATTTATTGTAAAAAAAGATGGTATGTTTGGATTTTTACATTATACAGGTGACTTTTTCATAACTTTATGTATTGTTATTTTTTCAATTAAAGAGCCTTTTTCAATTTTGAAACAAGGATTTAATGAATTAACTGGTGGGATTGTTATTGATGATAATATTAGAAAAGAGATTATAGATAGTGCAGATAAAAATTTTTCTGGTTTATTAAATAAGAAAAAATATGAAGTATATAAAGTTGGAATGCATATTAAATTGAATATTATTATTTCAGATAAGCTTAATGAAGAAAAAATTGCTAAGATTATTGAATTAAAGGAGAATGTAAAAAAAGATATTAAGAAAAAATATCAAAGTGTTGAAATCAATTGTATTTTATAGGTTTTATATTGATTATAATTTATTATAGATATATAATGCAGTAGAAATATAATATGACAGAGGAGGAAATTATGATAAATAAGAGAAAAGTAGTTTTAGTTGGAACAGGATTTGTAGGAATGAGTGCAGCTTATTCATTAATTAACCAAGGTGGTGTTAATGAAATGGTTTTAGTAGATGTTTTGAAAGATAAAGCAGAAGGTGAAGCGATGGATTTAGCTCATGGTTTATCTTGTGCTCCAAGTAGAGTTGATATAAGATCTGGAAATTATGATGAATGTGCTGATGCAGATATTGTTTTAATTACAGCTGGTATGGCTCAAAAGCCTGGTCAAACTAGATTAGAGTTATTAAAAATTAATGCTAAGATTATGGCAGATATTACAAGGAATTGTGTTAAGGCAGGATTTAATGGGGTTTTTGTTGTTGCAACAAATCCATGTGATTTAATGACATATGTTGTAGGGGAAGTTTCAGGATTTCCAAAGGAAAGAGTTATTGGTTCTGGAACATCATTGGATTCTGCAAGATTAAGATATATTGTTGGTGACAAATTAGGAATATCTCCTAAGAATGTTCATGCATATGTAATGGGTGAACATGGTGATTCATCATTTATTCCTTGGTCTCATTCTTTTATTGGATGTAAATCTTTAATACAAGAGCTTGAAGATAGAGGAGAAGATTTATCTATTTTAGATGAATTTTATAAAGGAGTACAACAAGCTGCTTATGAAATTATTAATCGTAAGAAAGCTACATATTATGGTGTTGGATTAGCTTTAGCTAAAATAGTTAAAGTAATTTTAAATAATGAAGAAGAGATTATGACTGTTTCAGCTTATTTGAATGGTCAATATGGTCATAAAGGAATGTTTATAGGTGTTCCTGCAATTATTGGAAATACAGGTATTGAGGAAATTGTTAATGTGCCTTTAAATGAAGAAGAACAAAAGAAATTTGACTATAGTTATGGTGTATTAGAATCAATGAAATCTGAAATTGATAATATTATTAATGAATAATTAAAATATAATAGGAGGAATTAGATATGTCATTAGTTACAACAACAGAAATGTTTAAAAAAGCAATGGAAGGAAAATATGCAATTGGTGCATTTAATATTAATAATATGGAGTTTGTTCAAGCAATTATGGATGCTGCAGCAAAAGAAAATTCTCCAGTTATTTTACAAACATCATCATCTGCTATTAAATATGCTAGAATTCCATATTTAATGAAAATGGTTGAAGCTGGACTTGAAGAACATGATATACCAGTTGCGATTCATTTAGATCATGGTCCTGATTTTGAAACATGCAAAGAATGTATTGATGCAGGTTATACATCAGTTATGTTTGATGGTTCAAAGTATGATTATGAAGAAAATGTTGCTAAAACTAAAGAAGTAGTTGATTATGCACATGCACATGGTGTAGTAGTAGAGGCTGAGCTTGGAAGATTAGCAGGTGTTGAAGATGAGGTTAATGTTAAAGATGATGATGCATTATATACTGATCCTGATCAAGCTTATGATTTTGTTCAAAGAACAGGATGTGATTCTTTAGCTATTGCTATTGGTACAAGTCATGGTGCTTATAAATTTAAAGGTGATGCTAAATTAAGATTTGATATTTTGGAAAAAGTTAAAGCTAAATTGCCAAATACACCAATTGTTTTACATGGTGCTTCAACAGTTATTCAAGAATATGTTAAAATGTGTAATGAATATGGTGCTAATTTGCCTGGTGCAAAAGGTTGTCCAGATGAAATGCTTCATGAAGCTAGTTTAAGAGGTGTTTCTAAGATTAATGTTGATACAGATTTAAGGCTTGCTATGACTGCTGGAATTAGAAAAACATTTGTTGAAAGTCCAGAAGTTTTTGATCCTAGAAAATATATGGGACTTGGTAGAGAATATATTGAAGATGCTGTTGCACACAAGATGAGAGATGTATTTGGTTGTAGTGGTAAAGCTTAATATTTAGGGAGATGTAATGGAGAAGAAGATTATTGCTAAAAATCCAACAGCTTATCATAATTATGAGATTATTGATAAGTATGAAGCTGGTATTGTATTATATGGTACTGAGATTAAATCTATTAGAGCTCGGTAAAGTTAATATGAAGGATTCTTATGCTTCTGTTGATAAAAATGGTGAAGTATTTGTCTATAGTATGCATATTTCTCCATATGATTATGGAAATATTTTTAATAAAGATCCATTACGTGTTAGAAAACTTTTATTAAATAAGAGTGAAATTCATAAATTAGTTGGAATGGTTAATTTAAAAGGTTTGACATTAGTACCAATTGATTTATATTTTAATAAAAATTTTGTTAAAATCACACTTGGTGTTGGAAGAGGTAAAAAATTGTTTGATAAAAGGGAAGATATTAAGAAACGTGATATTGAAAGAAAATTGAAAGAATATAAGTAATATTAAATGAAGTATTAAGTTTTAAGTTTTACTTGATACTTCATTTTTATATAATTTTGGATTTAATGAGGAATGAAGATGGATATTGATATAATTAGTAGAGTTATTAGTGAGAAATATGGTATTGAGAATAGAGTTGTTAAAAACCTTAAGTCAAGTGTTGGAAATGTATATGATGTTTATTCAAATAATTTTAGATATATTATTAAAATTTATAATGATTTAGAACATGTTAATAGAATGATTAAAGTATCTGAAATTTTAAATAATGCTAATATTAAGTTACCTAAGATTATTAAGAGTATTGATAATATTGGATATGTTAAAATTAATAATTATTATATTGTAGTTTATGAATTTTTAGATGGGGAGCCTATTAAATATGATGTTAATGGTTTCATTAATAGAGATATTATTTTTGAAATAGCTAAAAATGTTAGAAAAATACATGACTTGTTTACTAATAATATTGGCTTTGAAGAGATTGATTTTGGTATAAATTTGAAAAGAAAATCTTTATTGCATTTTGATTTGACAAAAGATAATGTTTTAAATAATAATGGCGTTGTTGAATTTATTGATTTTGATGATTCTAAATATGGCGAATCTGTTATTGATGTATCTATTTTGATTATTTTGTTTTTTGTTTCTAGGAAGTATGGAGCTGATTTGGATGGAATAAAATATTTTATTGATTCATATTATGGTGATGATATTGAATTAAAAGAAATTGAAATTAAATTTATAAAGGAATGTGCTTTGAAGTGGATTGATTATACTTTGGAGAATAATGAATTTGGAGTATCTTTGAATGAAAGTTTTGAAAATAAGAGGAATTTAATTGGAAGATTTTTATAAAAAAATAATTGTGCTTATACACAATTATTTTTTTAATCTTGCAAATATTGCAAATGCTAAGAATATGATTACTATTCCAATTGCTATTAAGATGATATTTAAAATTTCTGATATTCCTAAAACTGTTGGATTTACAGGTGAATTTATGGAACTTACGCTTGATATTGGTGTTCCTTGATTTGCTACTGATTGAGAGTTTGCAGATGTTTCAGTAGTTTGTGTTTGTGATGATTGTGTCGTTGTGTCTGAACTAGTTACATTTGTTTTAGTAGTATTTGTAGCAAAAACTGGTATTTGCAATAATATAATTAATATTATTAATGTTAATAGTGTTTTAAATTTTGCCATAATTGCCTCCTTAGTATATAGAAAGTATAATATAAAATTTTATTGTTGTCTATTGATTAAATATTAATTTTATTTGACAATGTTAAAGTAAATGATATAATTGCATAAGAAATGAGGTATTATGATTTTAACGAATTCGCAAGAAGAATATTTAAAAGTTATATATTTATTAAACAATGCAATGGGGGAAGTAAGAGTTACTGATATTGCTAAAAAAATGAATAAGACTAAAGCAAGTGTTACTGCTGCAGTTAATGTTTTGGCACAGATGAAGTTAATTGAATATAAACATTATGAGCCTATCAAAATTACTGATATTGGTGAACGTGAAGCAATTAAAGTGTTAGAGGCTAGTAATATTGTTAAATTATTCATGACTGATATTTTAAATATTAAGCCTGAAATTGCAGATGAAGAATCTAGCAAGATAAAAACTGTTTTATCTGATGATAGTTTGAATCGTCTTGCAGTTTATACTTTTAAAGAACTTGGAATCAGTTTGAATGGATATAATATTAACAATATGGGATGTATTAAATGTCCTAAAAAGATGAATATAAAAAAATAAGCTCTTTGTAGAGCTTATTTTTTTGTTAGTTATAATCTGATAATGATTCATTATTTACCTTATTAATAGTTTGTTTTATTGTTGGAGCTTTTACAATTTTATATTTTTGATTTGTAGATTGTATTTTTTTATTAAATAACATAGTAGATCTGTCATAAAAAGCGATTAACAAGTCTTTCATTTCTGGTTGATTATATATTAAATCATCATTTAATTTTAATGTGTTTTCTAAATGATTATATTTTTTTATTTCATGTGTTGTTTTATCTATTTTATAGAAATATGGTTCTTTGTAGCTTAATTCACTTAAAATTTCTGATATTGATTGTGTAGATATTTTAAAGACTTCTGAAGCGTCATATCTAATTAAAGCATGAGGTAATTCTCTACTTTTGCCAGGTCTTGATGCATGTAATGCTAAGGCTTTGTCTGTTACTTTATCTGCAATTCTTTTTTCATTTGTTGTGTCATATATATATCCTGATTTGATTTGTGATTCTATTGAATATAGTGGATTGTTAGATAATTCAAATTTATTGTGTTCTGCTAAATATCCTGGTTTATATTTATGTTTTAGCATATCAATTATTTCTTTTGCATTGTTATCTTCTAGAAAAGGTATTTCTTTATCTGAAATTCTAGCAAAGAAATCTTGACCTAATATAAGGATTGCATGTTGTTCTAAATTATGGCGTTTTTCATTGTCGGTTTCATTATCTCGTGCTTTAATTAAATCATTAAATAGTTTTAATCCAGGAATTTTAGTGTGTTTTGGAATGTTATCAATGATTAATGTGAAAGCTAGTAAGTCTAATGACCTTAGGAATTCTTGTTCATCAAGTAATCTATCAAATTTTGATGTAAATCTATTATCATAATTTGTTAATGTTAAATTATGAATTGATTTATCTGTATCTAATATTCTTGTGACAGAATTTAAGTCTAATACATCTGTATTATTATTAAATCTTTTTCCTATTTCTCCGTAATTTGTTGTTAAATCAAATAGTAGAGCCTCTTTTTCTTTATCAAAAAGTAGAGGACTTAGTTTGATTTTTGCATAAATCATTCTAGAAAGGTATGTTTTTGTTGTTGATGATAGTGCTGTGTTATTTAATAATGTTGCTACGATATCATGATATTGATTTTGACTTGATATATAGTTTTTTTCTAAAATGTCTAATTGTCTATAACAGCTTACTTTTTTTGAAATACTACTTGTTGATTCATCAATTCTTTCTCTTATGAAATGATAAAATTCTCTATAATCAATATTTATTTTTTCTTTATTTGATTCTTCTAATTGTTTATTTTTACTTTTGATATAATATATAAATTTTTCTGGAGTTTCAGCATTTAAAAGAGCTAATTTTGATAGACGTTCAAGAATCAAGTTTTTTATTTTATTGTCAATACTTGATAATGATTTAACTCTAAAAGGTATATCTCTAACAGGTATATTTGGATATAATTGTTGGAATGATTCTAAAAAGTTTATTGTTAATGATATTCCTTTATTTATATATTCTTGATTTTCTCTTAATTCTTTATGTTTTTGTAAAGATTTGTTGTATGGGATTAATGGATCTTCTTGATATATTGTTGATTCATATAACCCTTCATGATGGCGTAACATAAAACCTCCTATTTTTTAGCGCTCAGTTTAGTATAGCACATATTTACATAAATGTCTATAGAAAATGGCTTAAAATAATGATTGAGTGGTAATTGTTGAATTAGTGAAAGTTGACATAGATACTAAAAAATGGTAGAATTGTGTGTAGTTTATAAAAATTTGGAGGATTTATGAAAAGGTTATTTTTAATGTTTTTTTTAGTATTAACAATTGTTTTACTAAATGTGTGCAGTAATGTATATGCTACTGAATATGAATTTGTGGAAAATCTGAATTTAAGTGATTTAAATGTTTGGGAAAGTGGTGTATATAAACCTAAGAATGGAGTTGCTGTTAGATTTAGTCCAGGTATTAGGATTAATAAAAATTTAAAATTTTTTCATAAAAAGTATAATGTTGAAATTCTTGATAATAAATATTGTATTTTAATTACTGAGTTTGACAGAGAGAATAGATATATTAAAAGTACAGAGCTAAAAAATGGAGATATTTTTATTGTTGATAATAATACAAGTTTTTTTAGATTAAGTATGTATTCAATTAATAAAAAGGGAACATTTAGAATATATCAAAAGTTAGATAGAGCTGGTAAGTTTGGATTAAGATTGAATCCTATAGATTTGCCAGATGATAAAGTAATTGATGATGGAAATTTACCTGATAATGGTGAAGATAAGAGACATTTTATTGGTGCTAAAGAGTTTGTTGATAAAATGAAGATTGGTTGGAATTTGGGAAATACTTTGGAACCTTATTATGGTGTGCCAAATGGTGATTCTAGAATGTTTTTAGAAACATATTGGAAAAATCCTAAAGTTACGAAGGAATTGTTTCAATATGTTAAATCTGTTGGATTTGATACTGTGAGGATTCCTGTTACATGGGATGTTCATTCTGAGATGAATTCTGATGGTACTATTGTAATAAAGAAAGAGTGGATGGAAAGAGTTAGAGAAGTTGTTCAATATGCTTTGGATTCTGGTTTAAATGTTATTATAAATACTCATCATGAAAAATCTATTTATGCTGGTACTAATGATGTTGAATTTAAAGTGATTAAAAATAGAGCAAAAACTATGTGGAAACAAATTGCAGATTATTTTTCAGATATTGATGAAAGACTTATTTTTGAATCATATAATGAAATTGACAATGCTTATGATACTTGGAAATATGGTGATGTTGCAGCTGAACAATTGAATGAATTAAATCAATTATTTGTTAATGTTGTTAGAAATACAGGTGGATATAATGGACAAAGAATTTTGATGGTTCCAACTTTATTGGATTCTGAGTTACCAAATGCAACTGGTGCTTTTAAAATACCAACAGATGTTGTTGATGATAGAATTATTGTAACTGTTCATAAATATAGTCCAAAGGTTGGAAAATATCTTGATATGTCAATGCAAAGAGTAGTTAATTTTAAGAATTCTATAAATGCCCCTGTTATTATAGGAGAGTTTGGAACAAAGGCATCTGAATATGATGATGATTTCCGTGTTAATCATGCTGGTGGTTATGTATCAATTGCTGCTAAATATGGTATTAAAACTATTTGGTGGGATAATGGATATTTAAATGAGTATGGATTAATTGATAGAAATAATTTTAGTAATTCAAAGATTAATATTATAAAGAGTTTAACTAAATAATTAATTGACATCGATGCTATAAATTCATATAATATTTATAGATTATGGGAGAGGTTATGATTATGGCTGAAAGTATTGATAAATCTAAGAAAAAGAATGAGGAAATTTTAGCAGCGATTACACTTGCAAATCAAGATGAGGAAAAGACTCTTGCGCAGATTGCAGATGAACAATCTTTTTCTAAAAAAGAAGAAGATACTGTTACATTTACAGGAAAACTAGGTGATACAACACTTGAAAGAGAATTTGTTGGATTATTATTAAATCAAGTAAGAGCAATTTCGGTATATAATTTTAAATATGAAGATTGTTTTTTTGCAAATGAAGAATATTTGGATTTGTATAAAAAAGTATTGTTTACGGATGGTGAGAAGTATGCTCCAATTCCAGCAAAGGAAAGATTTAATTTTGCTAAAGAATCTCCTCAATTATATCAATTAAAGATTGATGTTAGAACAGAGTTTGAAAATTCAAAGTTAGATATTGAGAAAGTTTATATTGAATTAAGTAAGTTATTTCAATTAAGAAAAGTTTATTTGGAAACACCGGAGAAAAATATACAAGCTAAAATTGTCGAAATTTTGGATTATGAATTATATGATAAGATGAGTGTTGATGATGTAAAAGCTGCTATTCAACAAATCTTAGATACAGAAAAATTTAAGAGATCTGTACTTAATAAAGGATTAACTGATTTTTTGATTGATGGTGAAGGTACATTAAATAGTGGGCTTTCAATACCATTTAAAATATTATCAACAGTTTTTAAAGGAATTAGAAGGGGGGAAACTTCTTCATTTGCAATGCCTTCTAACTGTGGTAAAAGTAGGTATACTACATATCTAGCTGCATATATCGCTATTGTACATAAAAAGAAAGTTTTGATAATTTCTAATGAGATGTCTGAGGAGAAAATGAAACTTTGTTTAATTACAACAATAATTAATAGTCCAGATATTCAAAAGATTCATGGTCAAAGAGTTAGAGTCTCTGAAAATCAATTATTAGATTTGAAGTTTAGACCTGATGATCCTAAATCTGTTCAAGTTGATAAAGATGGATATGTACAAAGAAATGACGGTGAGAGCTCTCGTGATTTTGCTGAGAGATTGAAGAGAGTTTCTACAGAGTTTAACAGAGTTATTAATGTTACTAATTGGTATAATGATAATTTGTATAATTCAATTCATTTTATTAATATTACTGATCATACAAATGATGAGTTAAAAAAAGTTATAATGAATTACTATTATAAAGAAAATGTTGGATATGTATTTTATGATACAATGAAAACAGATATTAATAATATTGGAAATGGTGAAGAGTTAAAGAAGACTGCAACTATTTTGTCAAATATTGCTCAAAATTTTAATATATATATTGGAACTACTTTGCAACTTGCTGAAACTCAAACTGATCCTATTAACTTAAGTGTTAATGATATGGCTGTTAGTAGAACGGTTAAAGAAGTTCTTGATACTCTTTGTTTGTTTAAACAAATTAGAAGTGAAAATTTTGATGAATATCAATATTCAATAAATGAAACTGATGAAAAAGCATTTGATTTACAAAGGTTTAAAAATCCTGATGTTCGTTATTATGCATGTGTTATTGATAAAAATAGGGCTGGCCCAAAACCAAAACTATTATTTAGATTGAATTTAGCATATAATTATTGGGAAGAATTAGGATATTTGAGACTAAAAAATCGTCCTTATGAGGGTGGTCAATAATATAGGAGTTTAATATGGAAAATAATGAAAGATTAAATGAAATAAATAATTCTGAAGTTGAAAAGTTGCTTATTGGTAAGATTAGAGAGATTTATACTGAAAATAAAGAAAGATTTATTAGAGAGGGAATTGATTTAGTAGATATTTCTATGGCTAAAGTTGATGGTAAAGTGATTTATGAAGTGGTTGAGAGAGATAGGGATGGTAATGACAGAAAGAGTTATTATGGCGGTGATGCTAAATATATTCTTACTGATTCTTCTAAATATGGTATTCCTATTTTTTCTACAAAAGGTTTAGGTAGTGAATATTCTAAAAATCCTGAAGCAGTTAATCAATTTTTAGATAAATTTGAAAATAACAAAGAAATATCAGCTAGAGAAATTACTAATAATAAATATGATAAAGCAAGAATTGATGCAATTGCAAATAGTATAAATGTTAATTCTAATGATATTGATATTACAGAATATAATGTAAAAGATATACAGGATGCAAAATTGAAAATTGATAATATTAATAAATCGAATGTACTTGGGGAATTCAAAGGTAATGAAGCTTTAACACATCATGATTCATTAAATTCTATGCTTGGTGGGAACTATGATAAGATTTTGTTTGCAAAAGATCTTAATAATAGAGTTGTTGCATATGGGTCTAATGAAAAAGGTGAATTGACACCAATTCAATTAAAGCAGTTTCCAAATACACAATATAAGACTAATGTTATGGATAGAGATGGAGTTATAAGAGAGAATGTTTCACAAACTGGTATATATATTTCTGGTATGCAAAATATTGATGAAGGCTTATCTGTTAATATAAACCAATTTGGTAAGTTTGAAATAACTTATAATAGAAATATGTTGTCTAAAAATCCAATAGGTGCAGTTATTGCAAATTCTAGATCTTATAATAATGATAAAATGATGAAATTGCTTGATAGATATTATGTAACAAGAGATGAAATTGAAGAAGATAATAGAATGGTTAATAGTTGTGAAGATAGAAGTAATCATTTAATGAAGTCTGATTTAATTGCAACTGATTCTGATATATATTTAAAAAATGGAGTATTAGATCCAGAAGTATCTAGAAAATTGTATCATGAACTTAATGGTAATATGGATGAATTTAATAATATTGTTAAATTAGCTAAAGCTAATGTTATTGATTCAAAACAAAAAGATGCTAAAGATTTAATTGATGAATATGAGGGAATAATAAGAAGACCTGTTGATAGAAATCAAGATAAGGATGATCGTCAGGTACCAGAACAAAATTAATAGGATTGGAATATTATGAGGAATTTTGGAATAATTGTTGCAGAAAATGAGGAATATAAAGCTATTATTGATACTTTTGAAAAAATAAATATTAAGAAAATTTATGATTTAGAATTTATTTTAGGTGTTATTAATAATGTAAACATTGTTTTGGTTAAATCCGGTGTTGGTAAAGTTAATGCAGCTAGAACGACTCAAATTTTGATAGATAATTTTGATATTGATTTTATTTTAAATGTAGGTAGTGCTGGAAGTATTAATGATGAACTGGATATTGGTGATGTGATAGTTGCTAGTAAAGTTGTACAACATGATTTTGATGTGACAGCTTTTGGGAGAGAAAGAGGATTTATTCCTGATGTTGGGAAGTATTTTATTTGTAATGAGGTATTTGTTAATAAATTGATTAATCTTAATATTGCTAATATAAATTTGAAGAGTGGAGTTGTAGCTTCAGGTGATCAGTTTATTGTAGATGTTAAAGTGAAAGATAATATGGTATTTGAGTTTGGGGCAGATTGTATTGAAATGGAAGGTGCAGCAGTTGCTCAAGTTTGTTATATGTCTAATAAACCATTTTGTATTATTAGATCTATTTCTGATAAACCTAATGGTAATAATCATATTGATTTTAATGAGTTTTTAAAGTTAGCATCTAAAAATTGTGCTAAGATTGTTTATGAATTAGCAAAAAACGTGTAAATAAAAAGACCTAATGCTTGTCATTTAGGTCTTTTTATATAGTTCATAATTTATTTCTGGAAAAATACAATCTATTTCTTCTATGAATTTTAAGAACTTAAAATCATCTTTTGTTAATTTCTGATTTGTTAATATCCAATTTGATAGTTTATTGAATCTACCAATGTGGTCTTTAATTCTTTTTTTAGCATATTCAACCATTGTTCCATTTGTTATGATGAATAACCAATCACTACTTTGTGCAAGTACTAGTTCTCTGGCACATTGATTTAGAATTCTTCTATTTATTGATTTCTTGGGTTCATTTGGAAATTTTGAAGCTAATTCACACATTTTGTCTCCTGCTATATGCAAATGTTTGTGTATATAATCATTTGATTGGTTTAGCCATACATAACTATATCCATTTGCACCCCAGCTTGAACGACAAATATTTGAAATTTGCATTGTAGGATATTTTTCGATATATTCGCTTGGAGTTATTAATTCAAAATTGCAATTATCATAATATATTTTTTTGGCTAATATGTATAACCATTGAGGACCTTCATACCACCAGTGTCCATATAATTCTGCATCATAGGGGCATAGTATTATTGGTGGATTTAATGTATTTTTTGATAATTCTTCAATTTGTTTTGTTCTACAATCAAAAAAATGACCTGCTTGATTATTTATAGAATCTTGTGCCCATTGTAAATTATAAATATCCTTATTATCTGTTTTGCCAGTAATTCTATGGTATTTAATTCCAGTTGGTACGCGTATTCCGTCGTGTGTTATGTATGGTTTAATGTATTCATAAGGTGCTTCATATCCAATATCTCTATAGAATTCTCTATAATTATAATCTCCAGGGTAACCATTTATTGAACTCCATACTTGACGAGATGATTCTATGTCTCTTCCAAAGGCTATAATTCCTTGGGGTGATATTATTGGAGCATAAGTTCCATATAATGGTGTGGGGTCTGCATATAAAATTCCATGTGTTTCTACAATAATGTATTGAATTCCAAATTCTTTTAAATATTTATCTGACTCTGGTACATATCCACATTCTGGTAGCCAAAAGCCTTTTAACGGTTTTGTAAAGTATTTATAATATGTTTGTACTCCAAGGGCAATTTGTGCTCTAATAGTTGTTTCATTAATATATAGAATTGGGAAGTAGCCATGTGTTGCACCACAACCAATTATTTCTAAAACACCTAAGTCATTAAATTTTTTAAATTCATTTATAATATTGCAATTACAATAATCTTTGAAGAATTTTAAATCATCTGAATATCTATTGTAATAATATTTTGATAGGGTATTAATTCTTTCATCAAATTTTGTTCTTTCAATTTCATTTTTTGCAAGTTCTATATGTTTTTTTAAATATTTAATATAACGTTCTTGTAGTAATTTATTGTCTAACATGTTTAACAATGGTGGTGTTAAAGACATTGTAAATCTAAAATTTATTTTTTCATCTACTAATTTTTGAAAATTTTTTAATAGTGGTATGTATGTTTCTGATATTGCTTCAAATAACCATTGTTCTTCAAGATAATTTTCATTTTCAGGGTGATGTATGAATGGCAAATGTGCGTGTAATACGAAGCTTACATACCCTTTTGTTGTTTTTGACATTGTTTTAGTTCCTTATAAAAAATTTAGGCTTTCTAAAGAAGAAAACCTATTGATAATTAGTATGCTGATGATGGATTGTTAAAATCGAATTCAGCTGTTTTATTATTTAATAATTCATTGTAATTTTTATAAATTGCTTTAATTTGTTTATTATCGTTGCTAGTAATTCTTTTTGATGTAATTCTATTTGTTAAAATATTTTTGAATTCTAATTTTTCATTTGGTTTGAAAAATAGTATATGATCATTTGGTGTTTCTAAGATATTTGATTTAACAATTGAAATATAGTTTTGAATGGGAAGAGGAAGTGGTAATTGTGGTTTAATCTCTTTAAACTTTCTTGCAAGAGTAATTTGGTATTGTAAATGTGATTCATTAACATGTATGTACCAATTGTTTGTAAAATCGTCTATTTGTATTTCATAAGTTTTATTGTTTTTTAAATCTGTTAATACAAGAAGAGGAATTGTGGTTTTAAAAAAGTCATTACCATATTTTTTGATTAAATTATTTTTATCTTCATCTGATATTTCCCAATATACGAATAATGTATGAGGATTTTGCGCTAGAAATTTAACTGTTGTTTTATTATATCTATATGGCAAATCATAATATTCTAATATAATTGGAGTTGTTTTTTTGTTTTCTATTGTTTTAAAAAGCTTTTTAATTGATGCATCTTCTAAAGGGGTAATTTGCATAGTTTTCTTAGGCTTTTTTGTTTCTGTTTTTTGAACTATTGATGTAGTATTTTTTAGATTATTTTTGTTTAAATTTTTATCTTTTGAATTGATTGCCATAATATCCTCCTATATATGCAATATATTATATCAAAAAATCTTTTAATTCAATAATTAATAAAAAACTTCGAAAAAATGTAATATTTTATACTTTAGTGCTTTACTTTTAAATTTTCTATATATAAAATATTGATAGTAAGAGATGTATGGGGGACATATACAAATGAAAATTTTGATGTTAACATGGGAATATCCACCAAGAGTTGTTGGTGGTATTTCAAAAGTTGTTTATGATTTATCTCATAAAATGGTTAAAGAGGGAAATGAAGTTACTGTTGTTACATACAAAGATGGTGATAATGTAAAGTATTATGAAAATGATAAAGGTGTTGAAGTATACAGAGTTGATAATTATATGATTAGGCCTAATAATTTTATTGATTGGATTATGCAATTAAATTTTAATATGATTACAAAGGCAAATGAAATTATTAATAAAAATGGTAAATTTGATGTAATTCATGCACATGATTGGCTTGTTGCATATAGTGCAAAATCAATAAAGGAGTCTTACAATATCCCATTAATTTCTACAATTCATGCAACTGAAAGTGGTAGAAATAGTGGAATTCATGATGAAACACAGAGATATATTAATGATTCGGAATGGATGCTTACTTATGAATCTTCTGAAGTTATTGTTAATAGTAATTATATGAAAAATGAAGTACAGAGGTTGTTTGGTTTACCTTATGATAAAATTAATGTTATTCCAAATGGTGTTAATTTGCAGTTGTTTTCAAATGTTAATGTTGATTATGATTTTAGAAGACAATATGCAATGGATAATGAAAAAATTATTTTATATGTTGGTAGATTGGTTTATGAAAAAGGAATACAAAATTTAATTGCTGCTATGCCTAAAGTACTTGATAGATATCATGATTCTAAACTTATTATTTGTGGTAGGGGTGGAATGATTGATGAATTAAGAGAGCAGGTTAAATATTTAGGAATTGAAAATAAGGTATATTTTGCAGGTTATTGTGATTCTAAAAAAATGCAAAAAATGTATAAATGTGCTGATGTTGCAGTGTTTCCTAGTACTTATGAACCTTTTGGAATTGTTGCTATTGAATCAATGTTGTCTGGAACGCCAACAATTGTATCAGATGTTGGTGGACTTAATGAAATAGTTGAACATGGTGTTACTGGTATGAAATCTTATGCAGGTAATGCAAATTCGATTGCTGATTCAGTTTTAGCCTTATTATTTGATCCAAAACTTTGCGCTAATATATCACAAAATGCAATTAAAAAGGTTAAGGAAAATTATAATTGGGCTAAGATTACTGATAATACATACTATGTTTATCAATTAGCTATAGGTAAAACTGTTCAAGAAAAAGAAGCTGCTATGGAGCTTCAATTAAGTGCTAATAAAACTGGAAAAGTTAAAACAATTCAAAAAGAACTTGGGAATTTATTGGCGTTTAGAAAAAGAAATGCTTATGCATAATGTGAAAGGAAGTATATATGAATATTTATGATACAGCAAATAATTTAGCTAGAGAAATTAGGGAATCTGAGGTATTTAAAAAATTAAAAAATGCAAAAGATATGATTTATTCTGATCCTGAAAAGAAAGATTTAGTTGAAGAGTTTGATAAATTAAAAGTGGAAGTGCAATTGATGGAAATTAAACAACAAAATCATGAAGAAGTGAATCAAGAAGATAAAAGAATAAAGATGGCTAAATTATATAATACATTGATTGCAAATAAAGATATTAAAGAGTATTTTGATTTACAAGTACAATTTAATCAAATGATGATTGATATTAATAAAATTATAGGTGATGTTGTTAAAGATGTATTTTAATACTTGAAAAATGTTGATATATATGGTATTATATTTAAAGTTCTATAACTTGGTTTAAGGATTATAACACCACTTTTACGAGGTTATTGAATAATATAAAATGAAAGGTGTACTAAAAATGATTAGTAAAGAAACAAAACAAGAAATTATTTCTACTTATAAGAGAGATGAGAAAGATACTGGTTCTCCAGAAGTTCAAATCGCTTTATTAACAGAAAGAATTACAGAATTAACAGAACATTTAAAGAAAAATCCTAAAGATAATCATTCAAGAAGAGGATTATTAAAAATGGTTGGTAACAGAAAGAATTTATTAAATTATTTAGTAAAGAAAGATGTTGCTAGATATAGAGAAATCGTTGCAAAATTAGGTTTAAGAAAATAATTTAAGTATCATCAGTAATTTTTATTACTGGTGATTTTTTTTGTTTCATATACATTTCATAAATAGAATATAAACTGATAAAAAATGCGAAAGGAGAGAATGTTGTGATATTTAAAAATGCAGTTGCTTATATTACAAGAAAGAAGAATAGAACGTTTATTATTTTTATTGTATTAGTATTGATACTTTCTAGTTTATATTCTTGTTTAAGTATTATGGGCTTGAATAATTCGGTTGAAAAAAACTTATATAAATTATCTAATTCTGCAATATCTATAATGCTTAATAGTGAGCAAAATTTTAATATTGATCAATTCAAGAGTATTAATAATATTAAAGGTATTGATGAAAAATATTTTCAATATGATGGTGTTGGTAAATTAGTTAATTATAAAGTTGTTGAGAGTGAGCAAGGAGTCTCAAGGGATGATGTTCCTGAAGATCTGAAAAATCTTGTTTCAATATGTGCTTTTAATAATATGAAGAAAAATAATTTGTTTAGTAGTGGAGTTTTTAGTATTAAAAGTGGTAGGAATATTGAAAATGGAGATACTAATAAGGTTATTATTCATGAAGATTTAGCTTTAAAGAATGGATTAAAAATTGGTGATAAGATTAAATTAATGCTTGAAAAAAATGAAGAAGAGTTTGAAATCATAGGATTGTTTACTGGAAAGAAACAGGAAAAATTTAATGGATTGTCTTCTGATTTTAGTGAGAATATGATTTTCATGAATTATGATTATAGTCAAAAAGTGTTGAAGAACCTAGATGATAATAAAAAGGTTGCTACAAAATTATATATATATTTAAATAGTCCTGAAAAAATGAATGATGTAATTAATGAAATTAAAAAAATTAATCTAGAATGGGAAAATTATAAAGTTGGAACAGACAATAATAATTTTGACGAAGTTAGAGAAACAGTTAGTAGTGTTAAATATATTGTTATGATTATGTCTATTTTAATTATGGTTGGAGGACTTGTAGTACTTTCATTAATATTAATTTTATGGATTCGTGAAAGAGTTTTTGAAATAGGTGTTTTATTATCAATTGGAATTAGTAAATTTAAAATTATAATGCAATTTATAGTTGAATTGTTAATAGTTACGATTCCAAGTATGGTGGTTTCATTTTTTGTGGGAAATGTTATTATAAATCAAGTAGGTAGTAAAATATTTACTAATATAACAGCAAATGTGATTAGTTGGGATAAATTCCTGATTAGTTATGGTATTTTAATTGGAATTATTGTTTTATCAATAATATTTGGATCTATGGCTTTTCTGGTTAAGAAGCCTAAAGAGATTTTATCTAAGATGAGTTAGGAGGATTTTATGAGTATTTTAAAAATGAAAGATGTAACATTTAGTTATAGTAGTTCAGGTGAAAAAGTTTTATCACTTATTAGTAAAGATTTTGAACTTGGAAAATTTTATGCAATTATGGGAAAGTCAGGTGCTGGTAAATCAACGTTATTATCATTGCTTGCAGGACTTGATGAACCTGATGTGGGGGAAATTATATTTGATGGCGATAATATAAAAGATATTGGTTATACAAATTATAGAAGATATTGTATTTCTCTTGTTTTTCAAAATTATAATTTAATTGATTATTTGACACCATTAGAAAATATTAGGCTTGTTAATAGTAAGGCTAATGCTGATATTTTATTAGAACTTGGTTTGGAAGAAAGTCAAATTAATAGGAATGTGATGAAGTTATCTGGTGGACAACAACAAAGAGTTGCAATTGCGAGAGCATTAGTTTCTGAAGCACCTGTTATTTTGGCTGATGAACCTACTGGAAATTTGGATCCTGTTACTGCTACTGAAATTATTGAGATATTGAAGAATCTTGCAAAAAAGAGAAATAAATGTGTAATTGTTGTAACACATAGTAAAGAAGTTGCAAATGAAGCTGATATGATTTTAGAGTTAAAAAATAAGAAATTAAATGAAGTTAAGGAGGCAGTAAAATGATTAAAAGAGCATTTGCTTATGTTACAAGAAAAAAATTGAAATCTTTAATAATACTTTTTGTTGTATTGGTAATGACTGCACTTAGTTTAGTTAGTTTATCTATTAAAGATGCGACTGATAAGGCTGCTAAAGAAACGTATTCGAGTATTACAAATAGTTTTATGATTGAAATAAATAGAAGAGTTAATCAAGGTACTCCTAGAGGAAGCGGAAATGTTAGAGGAATTGATATTAAAAAGATTGCTGATTCGAAAGATATTGTTGATTATGTAAAAAGAATTAATATTGTTGCTGATTTAGATAATTATGATATTATTGAAACATCAAGAACTCTTTCAAATTTATCTCCTGATAGGGCGAAGAAATTTAAAAGATCTGTTATGATGACTGGTGTTAATAATTCTGAAAAAGAAACTAAATTTGTTTCTGGTGCATATAAATTAGTTTCAGGAAGACATATAAAAAATGGTGATAAAAATAAAATTTTAATGCATAAGGATTTAGCTGAAAAGAATAATTTAAAAGTTGGTGATAAGATTAAATTAAAATCTAATATTTATGATGCTGATAATGAAAAAGGAGCTAATGAGACTATTGAAGTTGAAATATTGGGATTATTTGATGGGCATAATAAAAGTAATGTAACTTATTCACAAGAACTTTATGAAAATACATTGGTTAGTGATATTGATACTGCTGTTAGATTATACGGTTATACAGAAGATACTGCAGTTTATCAAGATGCTTCATTTTTTGTAAAAGGTGACAAGAATATTGATCAAGTTTTAAAAGATGTTAAGAAATTAGATATTAATTGGCAGAAATATAATTTGATTAAAAGTTCATCAAATTTCCCAGCATTGCAAAAATCTATTTCTGGAATATATGGAATTGCAGATCAATTGTTTATTGGCTCATTGGTATTTGCTGGTGTAATTGTGGCATTATTGTTATTCTTATGGATGAATGCTAGAAGAAGAGAGATTGCTATATTGTTAGCAGTGGGAATTTCTAAGGCAAAGATTTTTGCACAATTTTTATTTGAATTAGTATTTATTACAATTCCAGCTTTTATAGGTTCTTATTTCTTAGCTGGTGGAATTGGAAAGGCTGTTGGCAATAATATTTTAAAAAATGTTACTAGTGGTATAACAAAGCAAATGATGAAAGAGTCTTCATCATTAGGAATGGGTGGCGGAGCCGAAGTTGATGGATTTAATAAGACATTGACAAGTCTTGATGTTAATGTAAATGGAAAATTATTTGTATATGCTGTTATATTTATGTTAGTTGTGTTATGTGTTTCTTTACTAATTGCTTCTATAAATATTTTGAGAAAAGAACCTAAAGAGCTATTAAGTGATGAAAATTGATTTTGATGAGTAAATCAATTATAATATTTGTAATTTATATTATGGAGATTTTATGAATATACTTATTGTTGAAGATGACAAAGATATAAGAGAAGGTATTATAGAGTATTTATCAGAATTTGGGTATACAATGGTTGGTGCAAAAGATGGAATGGATGCACTTACTAAATTTAAAGAAAATGATTTTAAGTTAGTTATTTTGGATATAAACCTGCCGTTTGTTAATGGTTTGGATGTTTTAAAAGAGATTAGAAAAACAAGTGAAGTTCCTGTATTAATGCTGACTGCTTTTAGTGATGAAGAATACAAATTAAAGGCTTTTACAAATTTGGCTGATGGGTATATTGAAAAGCCTTTATCTTTATCAGTATTGAAAGTAAGAATTGAATCATTGATTAAAAGATATTATGGTGATGTTGATATTTTTAAGTATAATGGCTTAGAAGTTAATTTTACGGCATATAGTGCTAAATATAATAATCAAGAAATTGATGTTAATGCAAAAGAAATCGAAATTTTAAAGTTTTTGCTTATGAATGAGGGACATGTATTAACAAGGGCTCAAATAATTGACAATTTATGGAAGGATACGGAGGAAGTTCCTTATGATAGAGTTATTGATGTCTATATTAAGGAATTAAGAAAGAAGTTTGGGCTTGATTGCATTGTAACAGTAAGAAATGTTGGTTATAAATTGGAGAGAAGATGAAGAAATTAAAGGTATTTCCAAAAGTATTTTTACAAATATTTAGTATATTAATTATTTTAATTGTATTTATTCATTTAATGATATTTTTATTATTTCCAAGGATTTATATAGATTCTAGAAAGAGTCATATTGTTGAGAAATCTGATGAAATTGCAAGGAACTTGAATGGGAGAGATATTAAGTTTATTGAAGAGACTTTAGATTTTTATTCGAAAAATAGTGATATTGGTGTTTTTATAAAGAATGATAATGATAATAATAGTTTGCCTATAAAAAATACTAAAATAGATTTTAATAGTTCTAGTAATTCATTGATTATTGAAGATAGGGTTATTGAATTAAATACTGGGGAGAAGGTTTCAATTCAATTTGTTTCGACAACTGATATTAATAAAGAAGCTAAGAAATTAAGTTTTAAATTTTTGCCATATTCATTGGTTATTTCTTTTATATTATCTATTGGTATTTCAATTGTTTATGCTAAATTGATGAAAAAGGAAGAAATTATTAAATTAGAAAGATTGAAATATGATTTTTTTAGGGGGGCTTCGCATGAATTGAAGACTCCTCTAGCTAGTTTGAAAATTATATTGGAGAATATGCAATATAATATTGGAAAATATAAGGATAGAGATTTTTATATTGGTGAATGTATTGGTATTGTTGATAAATTGAGTCATAATATTTCTCAAATACTTCTTATTTCAAAGCTTGAAAATTTAAAAGATGACCAGGAGAACATTAATATTGGTATAGTTTTAAATGAGATTATGGATCAATATAGTGTTTTAATTAAGAATAAAAATATTAAATTTTCTAATAATTTGGATGGTGAAGAATTATATATTGGAAAGAGTGGATTAAATATTGTTCTATCTAATTTAATTAATAATGCTGTTAATTATTCTGATAATGGTGGTGTTATTAATGTAGGAAGTAGGGATGGTTGGTTTTATCTTGAAAATTCCTGTGATAGTGAAATTAATATTGATAATTTATTTGAAATGAAGTTTGATTTGAATAAGAAAAACAGTAATGGTATGGGATTGTATATTATTAGTAGAATTTTATCAAATTATGGTATTGAATATAGGATAGAGAAGAGTGATATTGGTTTTGTATTTTTAATTAAGTTATAATAAAAAAGAACTGTAGAAAAATTATTCCTACAGTTCTTTTTGTTAACTTAAGCGTTAAACCACCAGCTATGCTGGTGAGTCCCATGACACTTATAGTTATGAGAGTGGTATCAAAATAAAAACTCTTCATGTTATAATAAAGTTAAAAATCACATTCTGCTGACGAGGCTCAAAGAATTTCATATGCTAACAGGGATAAAAGAAGAGAAGATTGGGATGATGTTAAGATTTCTATTATGGAGGAATTACTTAGATTAAAAATTAAACAAAATCCTTATGTTAAAAAGAAACTTTTGCAAACTGAAGATTACATTATAGTCGAAGATTCTCCAAAAGATAATTATTGGGGTTGTAGTCTTAATAAGGATGTAGAAAATAATCTAGGAAAATTATGGATGAAATTAAGAGAAGAATTGAAAAATAATGGTTAAGGAGAAATAAATTTGATTTCTTCTTAGACTGCTTACAAAGTATATAAAATATTTTGTTAAACAGTCTTTTCTTTTTTGTTTAATATGAGAGTTGTTGAAATAGAAAAAAATAAGTATCACCAAAAAGCCCATATGGGATAAAATTTTTTAATCATTAAAAAAATAATCCATATAAAGAATATTTTCATCAGACATTGTGATATTTTTTTAGAAGAATAACTTTTTGTTAGGTGTTTCAGATAATAATTTTTTAATTCATCAACATTTTGTTATTGAAATCTTTTAGATGTACATTACTAAAATATTATATTTATATTAAATTTCTAACATTTTTAGTATTTAAAAGTTATTTACGATAAAATACAAAGTGTATAAGAAGGTATAAAAATAAGGAGAGTTTAAAATGGTAAAACTTGAAATAATTAATAAAAAAGAAGGCTTATACTATCTAAAAGATAGCAAAAATAATAATTATGAATTCAGTATGGAATTTTATGATATTGATGAAAGTCCTAAAATAGGAGATTATCTTGAACTATCAGCAGAACTATTAAACCCAATGTACGCAGGATATAGCACATTATATGTATTTGGAAATTTAGAAAACCCATGTGGAAGAAATACTATAAATATGAATAATATTGATATAATTAAATTAATAATGAAAAATAAAGAGATTATTTTGAAAAGATTATATGGATAATATTATATAAGGAGGAAAATAATATGCCTGAATTATCAAGGGAACTAAAAGAAATTAAGAAAAAATATGGCGAAAAATTTATGCATATATGTAGAGATAATTTTTCTTCTTTGTTAGAAAAAGAAGGATTATTAATTCGGAATTTTAAATAAATATTTTGCACAAAATAGTAGAAGCATAGGTGATGATATAGAAAAAAATAATGTTTTAATTGATTTTAAGAATTTTATTTTTAGTAAAATAGATGTTGAAAAAAAAGAAATACAAGTAATTGAAGAAAAAAATCCATATGAAATTTTAGATGAAGTAGGTTATGAATTAATAGAATGTAAAACTGAAGAAGAAATACAAGAATTCAGAAAATATTATGCTCCAAATGAATTAATATGTACGATATATAATCGTGGAAGATTAAAATCTAGTGTAGTTTTTTTTGCAGTAAAAAAAGATGTTGAAAGGATTAAAAGAGAAGATTTTAAAAATCCACAAAGAGAAGATGAATACGGAACATCAGTATTAGGAATACAATTTGACAAGTATGGAATATGTACTCCACATATAATAACTAGATATAACCATACTGTGAATAACCCGAATGGAACATATGGAAATGATTTAAATAAAATAGCTAGTGGTTTAACTGAAAGCTTTGCTAGATTATTACACGAAAGAGGACTCGAATTAAATAAAAATAATATAGAAGAATTTGAATTACCTGGATATACAGTTGCAAGTGATGGAAAATATTATAAATATAATATGGAAATAGACGGAAGATACTATTGCCCAGGAAATATAATAATAGATCGGTGGAGAAATAATAAAGTTAGAACCAGAAAAAGAAGTTTTGATAGATTATTTTATATTAGATAAAGAAAAAAAGAGATTAAGATTATATGATGCATATATAGAAGATGGTTTTTGTAAATGTTTTGAAAATATTGAAAAAATCCAAATGGAAAAGAATTCTGAAAAAGAAAAACAAACAAGGGTTATAATTATAGAAACTAAAGATTCAGAGTTACCAATATCAATAGAAATTGACAAAGATAATAATATTATTGGATATAGTAATCCACAACTAACACAAGTAGGTAATAGTTTTCTTGTATATAATAACCAATTAAGTGAACTAAACTTACCACAATTAACACAAGTAGGTAATTATTTTCTTCGATATAATAACCAATTAAGTGAATTAAACTTACCACGACTAACACAATTAGGTGATAATTTTCTTGAATGTAATAAACAACTAAGTGAACTAAACTTACCACAACTAACACAAGTAGGCCATTATTTTATTCCTTGGAATGAACAATTAAGTAAACTGAACTTACCACAACTAACACAAGTAGGTGATGGTTTTCTTCTATGTAATAACCAATTAAGTGAACTAAACTTATCACAACTAACACAAGTAGGTGAGAGTTTTCTTGAACAAAATAAACAACTAAGTGAACTAAACTTGCCACGACTAACACAAGTAGGTGATGGTTTTCTCCTATGTAATAACCAATTAAGTGAACTAAACTTACCACAATTAACAAAAGTAGGTGATGGTTTTCTTGAACAAAATAACCAACTAAGTGAACTAAACTTGCCACGACTAACAAAAGTAGGTGATGGTTTTCTTAAACAAAATAAGCAACTAAGTGAACTAAACTTACCACAACTAACACAAGTAGGTGATGGTTTTCTTCAATGGAATGACCAATTAAGTGAACTAAACTTACCACAACTAACACAAGTAGGTCATTATTTTCTTGAAAATCTATCAGCAGCAGTAAAGCAACTTGCGAAAATTGAAGGTGAAAAAGGAATAGAAATTAATCTTAATACTGAAAAAACTTCACTACAACAAAAAGTGAAAGAATTATCTCTAAAGATTAATAAAAATAATATATTTTACAAAATAAAATCATTTTTTAAAAATTTATTCTATAAAGATAGAAAAATTGAAAATAATGTACTAATAGAAACAATTTCGAATGATAATATAGCAAAAAATGAAAATAGTAAATCTGCATTTATTGAAAACATTAAAATCATTGAAGATGAAAATACTTTGTTATTGAAACGATATTTAAGAGGAGAAATAAAAAAAGAAGATTTAACAGAAGAACAAAGAAAATCTTTATATACCTTATATCATAAACAAATTAATAATTTTAAAAAATCTAATGAAATTAGAAAAAACAAATTATTACAATATAAAAAGGAATTGGATTTGTAATATAATTTATAAATACTATAATAATAGAAATTTGTCATTATAAAAAATTATAGGATGGAGAAATTGCAAAAGAAGCATTGAAATTTATTCATAATTATGTAGTTGAAAAAATTTATGAAGTAATAAGATTAATAGTTTATTAATATAATTTAAATACTATTAAATTATATTAGAAAATTGCTTTAAGAGATTTATAAAATGTAATTGGTCATTAAAAGATAAAATATTTATATGATTTGAGCAAATAATGGAATAGACAGATTACTATTTCATTATTTGTTTAACTTAAGCGTTAAACCACCAGCTATGCTGGTGAGTTCCATGAAACTTATAGTTATGAGAGTGGTATCAAAATAAAAACTCTCCATGTTATAATAAAGTTAAGTTTGTCAGCTTAAAATTATTATAAAAGGAGAGTGATTTGTATGAAAAGTTCATACACAGATAGTTTAGCACATACAACATATGAATGTAAATATCATATGGTTTTTGCTCTAAAATATAGAAGAAAAGAAATTTATGTCATTTGAGAACAGAAATTGGAATGATATTGAGAGAATTAAGTAATCGAAAAGATGTTGAAATAATCAATGCTGAAGCTTGTCCAGATCATATTCATATGTATGTAAGTATACCACCAAAATTTAGTGTATCATTATTCATGAGATATTTGAAAGGAAAAAGTACATTAATAATATTTGAGAGATATGCTAATTTGAAATATAAATATGGAAACAGAGTGTTTTGGTGTAGAGGATATTATGTCAGTATAGTAGGAAATAACAAGTCTGTAGTATATAACTATGTTGAAAGTCAATTGAAAGAAGATATGATGTTAAATCGATTGACAATCAAAGAATATAAAGACCCTTTCAAAGGGTAGTAAGTAAAAAATACGTAAGTGAAAGTGGCTGAAAGCTGGCAAACTAAAAGTACTTCAGTGCAAGCTAGTAATAGAGCCTTATAGGCTTATATGAAAATCCACAAGTTATGTACTGAACCCAAAATATTGGACAATATAAATTAGGCTACTATTAAGGAATGTT